>OIZL01000002.1_pt1 | contig 265958 bp, 278 predicted proteins | sample 1588541 | NCBI WGS metagenome assembly OIZL01 (sample SAMN03283285) | human gut metagenome | biome: human-associated habitat; material: feces | host: Homo sapiens | place: Peru | collected 2012 | reverse complement strand
TAATTATATATTTTATAACACCTAAAAAATATAAAAATATTATTTTATTAATTGCATCTTTATTATTTTATCTTTACGGAGAACCTAAATATGTTTTTTTAATGATTGCAGAAATTATTATTGCTTATATAGGTGCTATTTTAATTGATAAATATAAAAATCAAAGTAAAAATATATTAATAACAACTTTATTTATACATGTATTTTTATTAATAATATTTAAATATACTGATTTTATTATACAATCAATTAATGATATATCTAATGCTAATATTAAATTATTAAATATTGCATTACCAATAGGAATATCATTTTATACATTTCAAATTATAAGTTATGTTATTGATGTATATAATGGAAAAGTTAAAGTTCAAAAAAACATTATAAATTTAGCCACTTATGTATCTTTATTTCCACAGTTAGTCGCAGGACCTATTGTTAGATATCAGACAGTAGAAAAAGAATTAGATGATAGAGTACATAGTTTTAATAATTTTGCATATGGTATTAGAAGATTTTCTATTGGACTTGCTAAAAAAGTATTAATAGCTAATGCTTTGGGAGAACTTTGCACTAAAGCTTTTGCTCTAAATGAAACAACTGTAATATTTTATTGGATATTTGGTATAAGTTATATGCTACAGTTGTATTTTGATTTTTCAGCTTATAGTGATATGGCTATTGGTCTTGGAAGAATATTTGGATTTAATTTCCCTGAAAACTTTAATTACCCATATATATCAAAAAGTATAACTGAGTTTTGGCGTAGATGGCACATCTCTCTTAGTACATGGTTTAAAGATTATGTTTATATTCCACTTGGAGGTAATAGAGATGGTAAAAATAAACAAATAAGAAATATTTTAATAGTATGGTTATTAACTGGAATATGGCATGGTGCTAATTGGACTTTTTTAATATGGGGATTATTGTTTGGAATTATTCTTATAATAGAAAAAATATTCCTTAATAAATTTATGGAAAAATTACCTTCTTTTATAAGAAGAATATATGTATTATTTATTGTTATGATATTATTTATTATATTTAATTCTGACAATATGTCAGTGGCTTTGACTAATATTAAAGGGTTATTTGGTATGAATGGAGAAGTTTTCATTAATGATTATACACTTCATTATTTAAAGAGTTATTTACCAATATTAATTATTGCTTTATTTGGGGCTACTCCTTTTATTAAAACATTAATAGATAAATTAAGAAAAAATAAATATGTAAACAACATAATTAATATTTTAGAACCAATTTTAATAGTTATGATATTATTTGTTGTTACTTCTTATTTGATAGATAATTCATATAATCCATTTTTATATTTTAGATTTTAAGGAGGTTATACATGAACGATAAAATTAAAGATATAGTTGTAACTTTAGTATTTCTTTTTACTATAATTTCATTATTTTTGATTAATGTTATAAAAAAAGATACAGATATTTCTATAGCAGAGAGAAGAAAACTTGCTACCATGCCAGAACTAACTGCTAAAAGTTTGTTTGATGGTACATATTTTAAGAAATTTGATTTCTATGTTACGGATCAATTTATCAAAAGAGATACTTTTAGAAAAATTAAAATAGATATAGAATTATCTACTAAAGGTGAATATAATAATTTATATATGTATGATGATTATATTGTTGAAGAAATATTTCCTTTAAATACTAATTCTATTAATAATTTAACAAATAAGATTAATTATATAAAAAATACATATTTGAATAATAATAGTAATATATATTATACTATTATTCCTGATAAAAATTACTTTGTTAATAAAGGTAATTTAAAACTTGATTATAATAAATTACAAGATATGATGAAAAATAATTTAACAAATCTTAATTATATAAATATATTTGATAAATTAACTCTTGATAATTATTATAAGACTGATACTCATTGGAAACAAGAAGATTTATTTAATGTTGCAAATACTATTGCTAATCAAATGAATTTTGATATAACTAATAACAATGTTGAAAATACAGTTACTGCTTTTAAGGGTAGTTATGCTGGTAGACTATCAGTAACTAAAGATATTGATACTATAAAAACAATATCTAATCCATCTACCCTTAATAGTAGTGTGTATAATTATGAAACTAAAAAATATACAAAAATATATGATTATGATAAACTAAAATCATTAGATAAATATGATATATATTTATCAGGAGCATCTTCTATTATAGATATTGTTAATCCTACTTCAAATAGTAATAAAGAATTAATTGTTTTTCGTGATTCTTATGGCAGTAGTTTAATTCCTTTATTAATAGATGGCTATAAGAAAATTACTGTTATTGATATTAGATATGTTTCTTCAAGGATTTTGAATAATTATATAAAATTTAATAATCAAGATGTTCTTTTTATGTATAGTATATTAACTATAAATAATAGTTTTTCTATGAGATAAGGAATCTAGTTAATTAGATTTCTTTTTTATTTTGTTAACTAATGAATAAATAAACAATCTATAACTCTTTTTTATTTAATTTTTCCGAAAACGGAAATTTTGACTGAATTAAATTCAAAGTTCTCGTTTAAAAAGAAAAATATATATTGTTAAGGAACTCAATTAAAGAAGATTTAAAAGAGAATTTTATATCGGAAGAAGAATACTGGCAATATAATAAAGAGTATAGTGATAAAATTAAAAAGATAAAAGAAGATATACAATTATATGAGGAGGAAAAAGAAAAAGAAACAGAAACAATAAAAAATAATGATACTGATTGGATGAATATATTTAAAAAGAAAGAAAAAATAAATGAACTAAATAGATTATTGATAGATGAGTTAATTGAAGATATTGTTGTTAGTGAAAATGGTAATATAAAAGTAATATTCAAATATGAAGATAAATATTTTGAGGCTCTTGACTTTATAAATAAACAAAAATATGATATAATACTTTCAAGTTAAAAATGAAAAACAAATACTTTTAAGTATTTTTTTAAATGATAGAAAAGAAAGAAGTGAAAAATATGGATATGTATCAAAAAAGAAAAATTAGAGCAGAAAAGAAAAATAATGATAGTCAAAAAAGTTTTTCAAAAGTCCCCATTTCGTGGGAAACTGTAACATTAAATTGTTATACATACTCAGGTGCAAAGTTAGCATTAAATATATGGATAAAACATAATATTCCTAAAGAATTTCAAATATAACAAAATAAAAGTACATTATTACTTTAAATTTAAGTGATAATGTACTTTTATTTTAATATTATATTGAATAACCTATATATCTAGATTTGTAACATATTTAGCATTTTGTTCAATAAATTCTCTTCTTGGTTCAACATTTTCTCCCATTAGTACAGTAAAGATTTCATCTGCTTTAACCGCATCATCTAAAGTCATTTGCACTAAAGTTCTATGTTCTGGATTCATAGTAGTTTCCCAAAGTTGTTCAGAATCCATTTCACCAAGACCTTTGTATCTTTGTATATTTAAAGAATCCCTAGCAATTCCTTTTTCTTCTAATTCTTTAAGTTTTACATCCAAATCTTCTTCGTTATAACAATATACATCTTCCATACCTTTTTTAGCAAGCTTAAATAGTGGTGGTTGAGCTGCATATACCATACCGTTTTCTATAAGTGGTCTCATATATCTAAAGAAGAATGTTAAAAGTAATGTTCTGATATGAGCTCCATCAACATCGGCATCTGCCATCATTATAACTTTATGATATCTTAGTTTTTCAATATTAAATTCATTTCCTATACCAGCACCAAGAGCAACTATAACAGGAGATAATTTTTCATTATTGTATATTTTATCTGCTCTTGTTTTTTCAACATTTATCATTTTTCCCCAAAGTGGAAGTATTGCTTGAAATCTTCTATCTCTTCCTTGCTTTGCACTACCACCTGCAGAATCTCCCTCGACGATATATATTTCACATTTTGTAGCATCTTTTTCTTGACAATCTGCAAGTTTTCCTGGAAGAGTTGTTGATTCAAGTGCTGATTTACGTCTAACTAATTCTCTTGCTTTTCTTGCAGCTTCTCTAGCTCTAGCAGCAGACATTGTTTTATCAAGTATAGCTTTTGCAATTGCTGGATTTTCTTCTAAAAAATCACCCATTTTACTTAAAGTTATACTATTTACAACACCTGTTACTTCACTATTTCCTAACTTAGTTTTAGTTTGTCCTTCAAATTGTGGCTCTAAAACTCTAACACTTACAACTGCTGTAATACCCTCACGGATATCTTCACCAGCCAAGTTACTATCTTTTTCTTTTAATATATTAAATTTTCTCGCATAATCATTAAATGACTTGGTAAGTCCTCTTTTAAATCCATCAACGTGAGTTCCTCCCTCACCTGTATGAATATTATTTACAAATGATAATATATTCTCAGAATATGAAGTAGTATATTGAAGTGCTATTTCAACTTGAACATCATTTTGCTCAGCTTCATAATAGATTATATCTTTATTAACAGCTTCTTTATTTTTATTTAGATACTCAACAAATGACTTAAGTCCTCCTTCATAATGGAAAACTTGCATTTCAGTTCCTTCTTCTCTTTTATCCCATAAAGTTATTTTTAAACCTTTATTTAAGAAAGCTATTTCTCTAAATCTTGTAGCTAAAGTATCATTATTAAATACTGTTGTTTCAAAAATTTCGTCATCTGCTTTAAATTTTACTAAAGTACCTCTTTTTTTACCTTCAGCAACCTTGTGTAAAGGTTCAGTTACCTTACCTCTTGCAAATGAAATTTCATATATTCCATCTCCATTACAAGATCTAACAGTCATATTTTCTGCCAAAGCATTAACAACAGAGCCACCAACACCATGAAGACCACCAGATACTTTGTATCCGCCACCTCCAAATTTACCACCAGCATGAAGTACTGTATATACTACTTCTATAGCTGGTTTATGCATTTTTGGATGCATACCAAGTGGAACTCCTCTACCATTATCTTTTACTGTAATATAATTATCTGGTAATATTTCAACATTTATTTCTGTACAATACCCTGCTAAAGCTTCGTCAACACTGTTATCTACAATTTCCCAAACCAAATGGTGTAATCCTACAACACTAGTTGAACCAATATACATACCTGGTCTTTTTCTAACAGCTTCTAAGCCTTCTAATACTTGTATTTGATTTTCATCGTAATTTGCCATATCTTATTTACCTCTTTCTATTAAGTCTACTATACTTATATCACACTTTGTTATCATTTTTCAAGTGTTCCATTTAAAACTTTTAAAATTTGTATGTTATCCACCTTTTCCACAAATGAAGAATCTGTAGTTGTTATTATACTTTGATAATTTTCTATATATTTTAATAAATAATTTATTCTAGTTGAATCAAGTTCTGACATTATATCATCAAGTAATAATATTGGTAAATCATCCTTTTCTTCTCTTAATACTTCAAAATCAGCAAGTTTTAATGTAAGAAGTGCTGTTCTATTTTGTCCTTGTGAACCATATTTTCCAACTTCTAAATTATTTACGTATATATTTATATCATCTCTTTGAATTCCTTTAATAGAAGATTTTCTTAATATATCAATATATAAATGATCATCTAAATATTTTTTTATATTCTCTTTATCTAAACCTAAAAAATCAGAAACATATTCTATATTTATTTCTTCTTTTTTATTTGTTAATTCTTGTTCAATTACTTTAGCTTTTTCTAATAATTTACTAATCGTATTTTTTCTAAAATTTACAATATTTAAAATGTAATTACTCATTTTTTCATGCAATACATATATATATTCTTTATCTACTATATCTTTTTTTAACATAGCATTTTTTAATTTCAAACATTTCATATATTCCTGATGCATTATCAAATACGATTTTGAAAGTTGACAACAAATCATATCTATAAAAGCTCTTCTTTTTCCTGGAGCTCCCTTTACAATATCTAAACTATCTGGTGAAAATATTACTACTAATATATCTCCTACATGTTCTGATATTTTAGATATTTTTACTCCATTTTTTATTATTTCTTTTTTATTTAAACTATTTAAATTTAATTTTAAATTATTTAAAACATTATTTTTTTCATAATTTAATTCTATATTACAAAAATCTTCATTAAATTTAATTATTTCAATATCTTTTGTAGCCCTATATGATTTTCCGAAAGCACACATATATATTGCTTCTATTATATTTGTCTTTCCTTGTGCATTTTGTCCTACAAATAGATTTATTCCATTTAAAAATTTAATTTCTTGCTCTTTATAATTTCTAAAGTTCTTTATCTTTAATTCATTTAATATCATTTTCTTCCTCATTTTTTTATATTATTTGACTTTTTATAAATTTTATAATATAATTATGTTAATTAATTTTTTTTGTAAGGAGTCATAATTATGGATACTGTTTTGGATTTTTGTATAAGTGCACTTTTTATACTATTATGTATAGTATGTGCAATTGCTTTGATAGGTGGTTTGGTAGTCATTATAATTATGTTGGTTAAAACTCTTATAATGTTTATAAAAGAATAACCCTCCTAAATCTAATAAACAATAAATTAAATTAATTTATTGTTTATTTTTTTATTCACATCTTCTTATACCCTTTTTTTATTTAAAAATTTATTTAATACATTTAAAAATTAAATATCTAATTCTTTTTCTTTACATTTTGACTTCTTTGAAATTTTATGATATAATTATGTTAACATTTTATTTTAAAAGGAGTTATAATTATGATTGCTGCGTTATTTGAACTTTTTGCTGGTATTTTTATACAAGGTTACATATTATTCGCAAAACTTTTTTTGATCGTAGTTACATCTATCCCAATATATATTTACATATTAATTGCTTTGTACTTTATATTAAAATACCTAATCCAAAAAATCTTCTAAGATTAATAAACAAGAAATTAAACTCAATTTCTTGTTTATTTTTTTATTTTATCTTTAGTTTTTTATTTTTATAGGTAAAACTACATATATATAATCATTATTTACTATTGGTTTTATAAGGACTGGTGATATATTTGTAGTAAATTCAATTGATATTTCTTGATCATCAATTGCTTTTAATGCTTCTATTACATATCTAGGATTAAATCCAATTTCTATTTCTTTTCCTTCTACTACAGATGATATTACTTCTTTTGCATCTCCTGTATCACTAACACAGCTTAATATTATTCCATCTAATCCTATTTGCATTTTAACAGGTGATTTTTTATCTTTTTCTTTGTTTTCTTTTGCAAAAAGTGCAACTCTTTCAAATGAATCAAGTAAATTTTTAGTTTTTACTTTAACTTTTGTTTCATAATTTTCTGGTATTATTGCATTATAATTTAAGAAGTCACCTTCTATTATTTTTGATATTATAACACTATCCCCTATTTTGAATAATGCTTGATTTTTGTTTACACCAATTTGTACAAAAGAATCTTCTGTATCTAATAATATTTTTAATAATTCATTTAATACTTTTCCTGGTATTATCGCTTTAAAATTATTTATATTTTTTTCACTTAAATGTTTTCTTAATGCAAGTCTAAATCCATCTATTGCAACAATTGTTAATATATTATCTTCTACTTTTACAAGTGCTCCATTATATATCATTCTATTTTCGTCATTACTTACACAAAATATTGATCTTTTAATCATATCTTTAAATATACGTTGTTTAAGTTCTATTGTACTATCTACATTAAATACTGGCAGTTTAGGATATTCATTTGCATTCATAGTTGCAAGTTTAAATACACCATTTACTGATTTTAATGTAAATAGATTATCATTTACTGATATTTCTACTACTTCGTCTTCTATTTTTCTTATTATTTCATTTAACATTCTAATATCTACTACTGTTTTACCTTCTTCTAATATTTCTGAATCAAGTACGTGTTCACAACCTATTTCTAAGTTATTAGTAGTAAGTTTTAATTTATCATTATATGCTTCTATAAGTACACCTTCAAGTATTGGCATTGTTGTTTTTGTACTAGATGCAACTGATACAATATTTAGTCCATTTATTAATTCTTTTAAATTACATTTTATATTCATTTTATTTTTTTCCTCCATATAAAAATATTAAATTATTTTTTCCACAGTTTCCACGTTAAATGTTTTGATAATTTTTTTTGCGTGTATACATATATGTATATATTATATTGTTATTTATATATTAGTAGTAGTCATAGTAGGTCTTGTGGATAATGTGGAAAACTATCTCAAGCTATTGCTATCACTATAAAAACTTGTGTGGATAAACCTGTGGATAAGTTGTTCAATTTTTCCACAGAATTTTTGTTCAGTGTGGATAATTTTTATATTTTAAAGTTATACACATTTTTTCCACAGCGTTTTCCACAGTTAATTGTGGATAATTTATTTTAAGTAATTGTTTTGAAATTGTTTTGTAATATTTGTGAAATATTCACTTCTAATCCTCTATTGACAAGGCTTTTTTAATATCATCTATTAAATCTTTTGTCTCTGGATTTTTTTCATATTCATCTTTTATTTTTGAATATGCATGTAATACAGTTGAGTGATCTCTTCCACCAAAATCCCTTCCTATAGCTGGAAAAGAAAGATTTGCTATCTCCCTACATAGATACATTGCTATTTGTCTAGGAAAAGCTACACTATTAGATCTTTTATCACTTACAATATCAGATACTTTTATATTAAAAAACTTGCATACTACTTGCATAATTAATTTGCTAGTTATTACTTTTGTATTTTTTACTAATATTGATTCAATAGTATTTTCTACTACTTCATCTGTTAAATCACTATTTGTAAATGATGTGTATGCAACTAATTTATTAAATACCCCTTCAAGCTCTCTAATATTCGATTTAACCTTTGTTGCTATCTTTACTAATATATCATCATTAATTACATATCTTTCTTTCTCAGCTTTTTTTCTAAGGATTGCAAGACGAGTTTCATAATCTGGTGTTTGAATATCTACTGAAAGCCCCATTTCGAATCTAGTTTTTAATCTATCTTCTAATAATGCTATTTCTTTTGGTGGTTTTTCAGATGTTAAAACTATTTGTTTTCCACTTTCGAATAACGTATTAAATGTGTGGAAAAATTCTTCTTGACACTTATCTTTACCAGCTAAAAACTGAATATCATCTATTAATAATAGATCAATATTTCTATATTTTTTTCTAAATGATTCATTTTGGTTATTCATAATGGCAGAAATAACTTCATTTGCAAACAATTCACCTGTACAATATATTATTTTTATATTTGGATTATTTTTATACATTTCATTTCCAATTGCTTGCATTAAGTGTGTTTTTCCAAGTCCTACTCCCCCATATATAAATAAAGGATTATATTTTTTACCTGGATTTTCATACACTGCAACAGCTGCTGCATGTGCAAAACGGTTATTTGAACCAATTATAAAATTCTCAAATGTGTATCTTGGATTAAGACCAGCTTTATCATTAGTATTTTTATTTGCAACTTGTACGTTAGGTTCATTTTTTAATACAGGTTGCTCTATTTCTTCTTTTGTGGTTTCAATTTGTTCATTATTTGAATATACTTGTTCTTCTTCATTAGATTCAGGAATAATATCTTTTGCCTCAAAATTTATTGTATAAGATTTTTTGGTTAAAAATGTTAAAGTATTTTGAATTAAGTCAAGATATCTTTTTTTACATACATCAATGTGATAATTTGATGGTGATAAAAAACAAATAGTATTGTTATCCACAAGTCTTGGAATCATAACATCTACATATGTTTTATATCCAACAGGAGATATCTCTTCTTGCAGTATTTCCAATGCTTTAGACCATACATCCATAAAGTTTTCTTCCATAAAACCACCCTTCCTAAAACACATGTTTTTTTAAAGTTATCCACAGAGTTATCCACAGGTGTTGATAACTTTTCGACAAAATAAGATTATCCTAAAATTAATTTTACATAATTTATGTGGATTGATGTGAAACATGTGAAAATTAAAATAAAATTTGCTAAAGTAAATATATCATGAATTATTTGAAATTACAATACTTTTTAAATTTTTTATTTTTATTTTTTTAAAAAAGAATATGTGTTTTGTAATGTAAAAAAAATAAAAGTTATCCACAGGTGTTGATAACTTAAGAAATATCTTCGATATGTTTTAAAATATAAGCTTTGTATAATATTGTAAAAATATTGAAATATTAGTAGATTAAAGTATAAAAAATTAAAAATATGTTATTTTATGTAAAATTTTAAAAAATATTTGACAAACAATAAAAAATAATGTATAATAATATCACTTTGATTTTTAAGAAATTTGAATAGTCAATATACATAAATATATTTACAATTAGGGGGTGTAGCAATTGAAAAGAACATTTCAACCAAAAAAAATACAAAGAGAAAAAGTACATGGCTTTAGAAAAAGAATGAGCAGTGCTTCTGGACGTAATGTATTAAGTCGTAGAAGAGCTAAAGGAAGAAAAGTTATAAGTGCTTAAGATAGCTTACTTAAAAAGTGGGTATGTTTTTTCATATCCACTTTTATATATATATAATAGGTGAGAGAATGAAATATACATTTAGATTAAAAAAGAATAAAACTTTAAAATATATACTAAAAAATGGAAAATATTCTACAAATAGGCACCTAGTGGTACATACAACAGAAAATAGGAACAAAAATAAAAATTATTTTGCTGTTTGTGTATCTAAAAAAAATGGAATAAGTGTACATAGAAATAAGTTGAAAAGATGGGCAAGAGAATGCTATAAATTTGAAGAAGATACTTTAAAAAGAGGATATAATATAGTAATTTTATATAAAAAATCTGCAAATATTAGTAATTTAAGTTTTGAAATTGTACAAAAAGAAATTAAAAATTGCTTAAAGGAACTTGATTTATATGAATAAAATTAAAAAAATTCTAAACATTATCATATTAGTACCTAGACACTTAGAAATATTTTTAATAAAGGTATATCAAAAGTTTATATCAAATCAATTTGGACGCAAATGTAAATATTATCCTAGTTGTTCAAATTATACTATGCAAGCAGTTGACAAATATGGTATAATTAAAGGTAATATATTAGGTATAATACGAATACTAAAATGTAACCCATTTTCACATGGCGGAGTAGATGAATTAAAATAAAGGAGAATAATACATGATACAAGCGATAGCTAGTTTTTTTGGTATGATAATTAGATTAATATTTAATCTAGTAAATGGAAATTATTTTTTATCTATAATACTTTTTACTTTACTTACAAAACTAATATTATTTCCATTAACTTGGATGCAAATCAAATCTACTGAAAAAATACAGAAAATGCAACCTATGGTTAAAAAAATAACAGAAAAATATAAAAATGATAAAGAAAAACAAGCAATGGAATTACAAAAGCTTTATGCTGAAAATAAAGCAAATCCATTAGGTGGATGTTTACCACTTTTAATACAAATCCCTATAATACTTGCAATGTTTGCAATTGTAAGACAACCTCTTACATATATAACACAAACACCTAAAGAGGAAATTAAGACATATGCTGTAGAATATCTAAAAAAAGAGGAGCCAACTCAAAAAGAAATTGATAATGCCGAGCTTGTAATAGCTAAAGAGAAAAATTTGATTAATATGAATGTTGGGTTTGGTATCAATATGGGTGATATACCAGCTAACTTTAGATCAGCAGATGAAAATAAAAAATCAAATCCAATATCTTTATTAATACCTATACTTACAGTAGTATTTTCTATTTTACAAATGAAGATAACAAGTAAAACTTCAGAGGTTTCTGAAGAGCAAGCGGAGATGCAAAAATCAATGAATTTTACAATGCCACTTATATCAGGTATTATAGCATATACAATGCCACTTGCACTTGGAATATATTGGTTATTTGGTAATATTTTGCAAATACTACAACAATTATTTATCTCTAATAAAATAAAAAGAGATAGTAAAAAAGAAGTATTAGCATTAGATAAAGGGGGAAAATAAAATGAAAAAAGTAACAGAACAAGTTGGAAAAACTGTAGAAGAAGCAATAAGAAAAGGTCTTGAAGAATTAAAAGTTTCAAGAGATGATGTTATAATAGAAGTATTAGAAGAGCCAACATCAGGAGGAGTTCTTGGTATACTTTCTGCAAAACTTGCTAAAGTTAGACTTACAGTTGATAAAAAAATAAGTGATACTCAAGCAGAAGCTACAAAAGCAAAATTAGATGAAATACTTAAAAATATATTTGAAATTACAAACGAAAATGATATTGAATATACAATTGAAAAAGTAAATAATCAAATGTTACTTAATATAAATGGTGAAAAAATAGCTCATTTAATTGGATATAAAGGAAAAACAATTGAATCACTTCAATCTTTACTTAATGCTATGTTGCAAAGAGAAGATGAAGAATATGCTAAAGTTTTTGTTGAAATAAATGGGTATAAAAAGCAAAAAGAACAAAAACTAAGAAGACTTGCAAATAAAATGGCAGATAATGTTATTCGTTTCAGAAAACCTATAAAACTTGAACCAATGTCTGCATATGAGAGATTAATAATACATAAAGAACTTGCTAATAGAAAAGATGTTGAAACGGAAAGTATTGGTGAAGAACCTAGAAGAAGAGTGGTTATTAAAAAAAGATATTATTAATATATAGGTGATATATGATGAATAATAAACCAATGAAAAAATTTGTAAATGGAGTATTAAATTTAAATTATATTAAGCAAAATAGAGCTCAAAAACCATCTAGGTTTTTATCTAATGATGCTTCTGCTATAGAAGATATAAAAAGAAGATCAGAAGAGAAAAAAATAAATGATAGTGTACTTGATAAAAAGGAAGAAAAATCTCAAAAAGAATTAAGAGAAGAGGAAACTCGTGAAAAAATAGATAAGGCAAAAGAATTACTAGGAATAAAAGAAACTAAAAATAAAAAGAGTGATAAACTAGATAATTATAATCCGGAATATAGAAGAAAACATGAACTTAGAGATTTTTCATCAAAAGAACATGAAAATAATAATGTAAATATTAACTATGATGATATTTTCAGAGATTTATAATTTAATATATAAATTTAAAAGTATATAAAAAAATTTTAAAATATAGAAAATCAGCTTTTGGGCTGATTTTTAAAAAGAAAGAGGAAAAGGTTATGTCAACACAAACAATAGCTGCTATTGGAACAGCACTTTCAAACAGTGGTATAAGTATAATAAGAATAAGTGGAAATAAGAGTCTGGAAATAATAAATAAAATATTTAAAACTAATTCTAAAATAGAACCAAATACTATAGTATATGGTAAATTATATGATGGAGATATTCATTTAGATAATGTACTTGTTTCATATTTTAAAGCTCCTAAATCTTTTACAGGAGAAGATATTTGTGAAATTAATTGTCATGGTGGAACAAATATAACTAAAGAGATATTAGAAGTTGTACTTAAAAATGGAGCAAGACTTGCCGAACCAGGAGAATTTTCAAAAAGAGCATTTTTAAATGGAAAGATGGATTTATCACAAGCAGAAGCTGTTATAAACCTTATTAATGCAAAAACATTTACTGCTACAAGGGTTGCAGCGAGTCAACTAGATGGAAATGTTTCAAGTAGAATAAAAGAATTAAGAGAAGATTTAGTTGAACTTTTAGCTCATATTGAGGTAAGTATTGATTATCCAGAGTATGATTATGAAGAAGTAGAAAATGATAATGTAGTAAAGTTGCTTGACAATAAAATCGGTGAAATTAATAATCTTTTAGAAACATATGAGCATGGTAGGTATATTAAAGATGGTATAAATGTGGCAATACTTGGAAAACCAAATGTAGGTAAATCATCACTACTTAATAAGCTTGCAGATTATGAAAAAGCTATAGTAACAGATATACCAGGTACTACAAGAGATATTGTCGAAGAAACTATAAATATTGGAAGTGTTATTTTAAATATTTCTGATACAGCAGGAATAAGGGATACAGAAGATATTGTAGAAAAAATTGGTGTTGAAAAAAGTATAAAAAAATTAGACGAAGTTGATCTTGTAATATATATTTTAAGTGCAGATGAAAATATTAAAAAGACAGATATAGAAATGCTTTCTAAAATTCAAAATAGAGGCATTAAATTAATCACAGTGATAAATAAGATGGATAAAATAGAAAAATCGATTTTTGACACTATTTTGAGTGAATTAAATAAAATAGATATTAAAAATTTAATTCAAATGTCTGTTGCTAAAAATGAAGGAGTGGAAACTCTAAAAAAAGAAATTGAAAAGATGTTTTTAAATTCTGATTTTGATTATGAACAAGAACTTGTTATAACAAATGCCAGACATAAAGATTTGCTAAGAAAAAGTATTGAGTATTTAAAACTTGCAAAGAATGAAATAGATTTAAACAATCCAATTGACATAATATCAATATATATAAAAAAGGCAACATCAACTCTTGGTGAAATTATAGGTACTGATGTAAATATAGATGTTGCAAATAAAATTTTTGAAAAGTTTTGTTTAGGAAAATAGGTGATAAATATGGAGAATATAAATAAAAAAGATTATGTGTTAGGAGAGTATGACGTAGTAGTTATTGGAGCTGGACATGCAGGATGTGAAGCTGCTTTAGCCTCTGCTAGACTTGGTAAAAAGACAGCAGCTTTTGTTATAAACCTTGATACACTTGCAAATATGCCTTGTAACCCAAGTATTGGTGGAACATCTAAAGGTCACTTAGTAAGAGAAATTGATGCTTTAGGTGGAGAAATGGCAAAGAATGCAGATAAAACTTTCATTCAATCAAAAATGCTAAATAAATCAAAAGGACCAGCTGTTCATTCACTAAGGGTTCAATCAGATAGAAGAATGTATCATATTGAAATGAAAAAAACTATGGAAGAACAAGAAAATTTGGATGTTTATCAAGCTGAAATAGTTGAAATTTTAACACGTGATGGTCATGTTATAGGAGTTAAGACAAAGATAGGAGCTACCTTTTTAACTAAAGCTATTGTAGTTGCTACAGGAACATATTTAAAAGGAAAAGTTATTATTGGTGAGATTTCATATGAAAGTGGTCCAGATGGTGTATTTCCAGCAAATGATTTATCTCAGAGCTTGCTTAATATAGGTGTAGGACTTAGACGTTTCAAGACTGGTACACCAGCTAGAATTAATGTAAGAAACATTGATCTTGAAAAAATGGAACCTCAGTATGGTGATGAGAAAATAACACCTTTTTCTTTTGAAAATGAAGGAAATGAAGATATAACAAATAGAAAACAAGTTAATTGTTATTTAACATATACTAATGCAAAAACTCATAAAATCATAATGAATAATCTACATAGATCTCCAATATATAGTGGAAGAATACATGGAATAGGACCTCGTTATTGTCCATCTATTGAGGATAAAGTTGTAAGATTTAATGATAAAGAAAGACATCAATTATTTATTGAACCATTAGGTGAAAAAACATTAGAAATGTATATTCAAGGAATGTCATCATCACTTCCAGAAGAAGTACAAATAGAGATGTATAGAACAGTTAAAGGTTTGGAAAATGCTAAGATGATGAGGCCGGCTTATGCTATTGAATATGATTGTATTGATTCTACTAATCTTAAGTTAAGCTTAGAGTATAAAGGAATTGATGGACTTTTCTTCGCTGGACAAGTTAATGGTAGTTCAGGATATGAAGAGGCTGCAGCACAAGGTATTATTGCAGGAATTAATGCTAGTAGAAAAGTAGATGGATTAGAACCATTTGTACTTGATAGGTCTGAAGCATATATTGGGGTTTTAATTGATGATTTAGTTACTAAAGGAACTAATGAACCATATAGAATGATGACTTCAAGATCTGAGTATAGATTAATGTTAAGACAAGATAATGCAGATTTAAGATTGACAGAAAAAGGCTATGAAATAGGTTTGGTTTCAAAAGAAAGATATGAAAAATTTTTAAATAAAAAGAAAATGATTGAAGATGAAATCGATAGACTTAAAAATGTAAAGATAAAACCTACACAAGAGGTAAATAAGCTTCTTCAAAGTTTGAATAGTTCACCTATTGAAAGTGGAGTTAGACTTTCTGAATTGCTAAAAAGAAGTGAATTAAACTATGAAAATCTAGCAAGTATCGACACTCTTCGACCAAAACTACCCGATTCTGTTAGGGAAGAGGCAGAAATTGCAATTAAATATGAAGGATATATTAAATTGCAATTAGAACAAATAGAAGAATTTAAAAAGCTTGAAAACAAAAAATTATCTACAGATATTGATTATGAAGAAATAAAAGGATTAAGTTTAGAGGCAAGACAAAAATTAAATAAACAAAAACCTTTATCTGTTGGCCAAGCTTCTAGAATATCAGGTGTTTCACCTGCTGATATATCAGTACTTTTGATATATTTAAATCAAAATAATATGAAGTAAGTGTGAGGTTTTCATATGAAAATAAATGAATTAGATTTTAAAAATACTTTAAGAGAAGAAGCTTTAAATATAGATATAGAGCTTACAAATAGGCAATTAGAAAACTTTGAAAAATATAAAGAACTACTTGTTGAATGGAATGAAAAAATGAATTTAACAGCCATTACAACAGACTACGATGTTATAATGAAACATTTTGTCGATTGTTTGGAGATAGTTAAGTATTTAAAAAAAGGAAGTAAGGTTATCGATGTAGGAACTGGTGCAGGTTTTCCTGGTGTAGTAATAGCAATATATTTTGAAAATGATATAAATATAACTTTACTTGACTCTTTAAATAAAAGATTAATATTTTTAGAAGAAGTTATAAAAACATTAGATTTAAAACATGTAAATATAGTTCATGCAAGAGCAGAAGAATATGTTCAAAATGAACTCATAAAAGAAAGCTACGATGTAGTTGTATCAAGAGCTGTAGCTCCATTAAATGTACTTTTAGAATATGATATACCATACTTAAAAGTAGGAAAGAAAGCTTTGTTTTTAAAAGGAAACAATGTAAAAGAAGAAATAGAACAAGCAAAAAATGCATTAAATATTTTACATTCTGAAATATCTAATATATATACATATAAATATACTGTAGGTGAAGAAGAATATAACAGAAATGTGCTAGAAATAATAAAGAAAAAGGAAACAAATAAAAAGTATCCAAGAAATTATGGAAAAATTAAAAAGCAGCCATTGTAATAAAAATAGACGACATACTTGACATATATTATATAATGTTCGTACATAATCATATGTGTCATTTTTTATATAATTATATTTAAAGAATGTATTGGTAATGTGTGAATATATGGATAAATATTAGAGTATAAATATATAAAGCTAAATAAAAAAAGAGCAAAAAACAAGAAATTTGTATTTTACTCTTTTTTTTTGTTTTAAAATGTAATATAATATATTCACGAGGTGAAATTAACGTGGCAAAAGTTATATCAATAGCAAATCAAAAGGGAGGAGTAGGTAAAACTACTACTGCTGTTAATTTAAGTGCATGTATAGCACAAAAAGGAAAAAAAGTATTATTAATAGATATTGACCCTCAAGGTAATGCAACTAGCGGTCTTGGCGTAGAGGCGCATGAAGATGAATCAATATATAATGTATTAGTAGAAGACCTAGAGATTTCTAAAACTATACATAAAACAATGTTAAAAAAATTGAGTGTTTGTCCTGCCAATATTAATCTTGCTGGGGCTGAAATTGAGCTTGTATCAATGGTTTCAAGAGAAACTAGATTAAAAGAAGCTGTTGAAAGTATAAGGGATGATTATGATTATATATTAATTGATTGCCCTCCATCTTTAGGACTAATCACACTAAATGCTTTTACAGCATCTGATAGTGTTCTTGTACCAATTCAATGTGAGTATTATGCTTTGGAAGGATTAGGTCAACTTGTAAATACAATAAAATTAGTGCAAAAAAGATTAAATAAAAATCTTGAAATAGAAGGAGTTGTACTTACAATGTATGATTCGAGAACTAATCTATCAACAGAAGTTGCAAATGAAGTAGAAAAGTATTTTGGTAATAAAGTGTTTCAAACAATAATACCAAGAAATATTAGATTAAGTGAAGCTCCATCTCATGCGCTTCCTATATCACTTTATGACCCAACTTCTAAAGGTGCAGAAAAGTACAAGAAGTTAGCAAGTGAAATAATAAAATTAAATAATGGAAAAGGGGTATAATTAATGGCTAAAACTAAAGGTTTAGGTAGAGGATTAGATGCATTTTTTGGTGATGATATAAAGGAAGTAGAAGAAGTTGTTAAACCAAAAAAAGAGAAAAAATATAAAGAGATTGATAAAGTAGTAGAACTAAATATTACAGAAATTGAACCTATGCTTAATCAACCTAGAAAGGTATTTGATAAGGAAAAATTAGAAGAGCTTACAAATTCTATAAAAGAACATGGAGTACTACAACCAATTTTAGTAGTTAAAGATGAAAATGGATATACAATAGTAGCAGGTGAAAGAAGATGGAGAGCTGCTAAAAACGCTGGTCTTAAAGAAATTCCTGCTATTATAAAAGACTATACTGATGGTAAGAAAAAACAAGTAGCATTAATAGAAAATATTCAAAGAGAAGATTTAAATATTGTTGAAATAGCTAAAGCAATAAAAGAACTTATGGATATTGATGGATATACTCAATCAGAGGTGGCAAAGATTACTGGTAAGTCACTTCCAACAGTATCTAATATAACTAGGCTTTTAAAATTACCAGATGAAGTATTAGATTACTTATTAGAAGGAAAGCTTGTAGAAGGTCAAGCTAGAGCTTTACTTGCTGTAGATGATAAAGAAAAACAAATAGAAATTGCTAAAAAAATAATAGAAAAAAAGCTTACAGTAAGAGAAGTTGAAAAGATTATTTATGGTGCCGATGATTATGCTAGAAAAGCAAATAAAAAACAACCTAAAACAGTATACTATCAAAAAATAGAAGATAGCTTAAAAAATTATTTTGGTTATAAAGTAAAAATTGATTCTAACAAGAAACATCAAAAACTTATTATTGAGTACAACGATGAGGAAGGATTAAATAGCTTGCTTGATAAACTAGACATAAAACTGTAGGTGAATAAAATGATAGCAAAAACAGGTAGAGCGGTTATAATAGATGATAATAATGATGTTATATTAATAAAAAGAACAAAATTTAATGAAGATATGTCTATAAAAAATATATACTATACTTTCCCAGGTGGACATTTAGAGGGTGAAGAAACTTTTGAAGAAGCTACCGTTAGGGAAGTTTATGAAGAATTAGGTGTAAATATATTATTAGATAAAGAATTTATTCATTTATTCAACGAAGAACTAAATAGAGATGAAGTTTTCTATATTTCACATATAATAAGTGGAAAAATTGGAACTGGAAATGGTCCAGAATTCCAAGTAGTAGATTATCTTAAATATGGTAAATATGATATCGTTAAGATTAACAAAAGTGAACTAGCTAACTATAACATACTTCCAATAGAAGTAAAAGAAAAAATATTGGAAGAATTATAAAAAGTATAGTAAAAAGTATTGACAAAATGAAAAAAGCTGGTATAATTATTATTGTACTGGTTACTTGGAAGCGTGTCCGAGTGGTTTAAGGAGTCAGTCTTGAAAACTGATGATGTCGCAAGGCACCGTGGGTTCGAATCCTACCGCTTCCGCCAAAGAAAATAGCGGAAATAAAATAAGTTTCCGCTATTACAGTATATGGAGACGTACCCAAGTGGTGAAGGGGGCAGTTTGCTAAACTGCTAGTGTCCGTTAGGGCAGCGGAGGTTCGAACCCTCTCGTCTCCGCCAAATAAGATAATTAGAAGAAAAACGTTGAAATATCAGCGTTTTTTTATTTATATAATTACCCTTAATTTGTTTCATATATTTTTTACTATAACATATGTTTTTATTTACATAATATATAAAATGTGATATAATAAATTCATAAGAATGAAAGTGATACATATCTTATTAGATATGAATAAAAACTAATTAGGAGGAATTTTAATGAAAAGAAGAATTAAAATTCGTAGACATATGTTATTTATAATAATAACACTGACTTTCATTTTTATTGTATTACAAAGTGGAATATTCCAAAAACATTTTAAAACATTTGTAGAAAATGAAGAATTTATTCAAACAGATTCAAATATAAAAAAGGAAATATTGAAGAAAAACCTAGAAAACTGCAGTTTAGTAAAAGAAAATATTAATAGAGAAGTTGAAATAGTTATATTAAATGAAAAAGGAAATTTCACAATTTTTCATGATAAAACTTTTGATAAAAATGAATATATTAAATGGTTAATATACTCAAATATCAATTTAAAATTGTATTATAATGCCAATATAATAATTGCTTCAAAAGATATTGATATAACTTTTAATTCGGACGAGGAACAAATATATATTAGTTATGATACAAATAAATTTAGGATAGGTAATATTGATATTTATGATATATTACTTCAAGATTCAACAGGAATTATTGGAAAAAAATATTCTCCTGAAGAAGTGACAGCTTTGATTTTGGTTTCAAAAGAAGAAATAAAAAATTATTTAAAAAACGATAATACTATATTTAGCTTAGCAGAGGGTAATCTTGAAAGGTATATATATGATATGTGTAAAAATCTCGGAGTGGATAATATAAAAATAATTAAAAAATAAAGTAGAAAAATAGAGCTAAGTTCAAATTTGACTTAGCTCTATTTTTTGATTTTAGAAGAGTCTTATATAATCATCAATGACATTTGCACAATGATAATCACCATTTTTTTGATATACATCTTTTGCGCAAATTAGAAAATCCCGAATTCTTGAATCATATGATTCGGTATCTTCTTGAATTGCCTGATCACTGAGCCGAGTTGCATCATTTAAATAATATGAAGCCATTGAATACTCTTCCCAAGTTAGTCTTCTTTCCAACTCTTTGCTTAAATCTCTTCTTGAATTAGCCATGACAGCTACCTCCTCAAAATTATTAAATTTTGTTCATCTAATGTTAGAACAATAATATTATAACACAGAAATAAAATTATGTCAACAAAAACAAACTTGAAATTAAAATGCATCTATAATAAAAACTTTTTAAGTGTAATATTCATATATTAATTATAGGAGGTGGATTATTTGGAAGCATTTATTTTTCAATTTCATGAAAATAAATTAATAATACTTTTTTTATTTGCAGTAGTAATAGATGTATTTTTTGGATTTTTAAGATCTATTAAACAGAAAAAAATTAATTCAAATATTGGTATAAGTGGATGTATAAGAAAAGCAGCTATGATAGCTACAGTAGTATTTTTATTCTTTGTAGATAGAATAATTAATATTAATTTTCTATTTATTATTCCAGGAGAATGGCTTAAATTTATAGGTACAGAGAAAATAGGTTTAAGTGAGTTATTCGCTATATTTTATATGTTATTTGAAATATTAAGTATACTAAAAAACATGTCGCTTCTTGGCATTCCCGTACCTAAAGTTAGTAAATATTTAGAAGATAAATTACAATATTTTACTAATGAGTTTAAAAATAAAAATGGATAGCAAAAAAGCTATCTATTACATATAATATATGGGGTGAAAAATTATGAATTTAAGAGAATTTGGAGATTGGGCATTAAGAGAAGGAAGTGTTGCTAACCCACCACCAAATTATAAATATAAAGGTGAGTGCGTAAGTCTTATACAACAACTTTTATACCAGGTATTAGGAATACCATTTAAGGCTAGAGGAAATGCAAAAGATTGGGCAAATAATCCAGACGTGTTAAGTTATTTTAACAAATTATCTTCGGGTACAAGCTTACAAAAAGGTGATATATTAGTATATGGAAGCAACTATGGCGGAGGATATGGACATCTAGGGTTTATAGACGCAAATGGCAAATATTTTGATCAAAATGGAATTAACAGTAGAAGAGTTGGATATCAAGATAAACCTTTTGGTGGATATATATGTGTGTTAAGGAGTAAAACAAGAATGAAAATAGATAATGATAGTGAATTTTGGGTAAGAGTAGATAAAGCTGAAGCTAATGTAAGGAAGGAACCTAATACAAGTTCAAGTATTGTAATGCAACCAGGTGGAGCTGATTGTTTAAAAAAGGGAGATACTTTTAAGGCAGTGGAACTAGTTAATGGTGAAAATGTAAATGGAAATAATAAATGGTATAAATCATCAAAAGGAAATTATGTATGGTCGCAAGGATTAACTAGAATATAACGAAAAAATAATAGAAGGTACTTTTTAATAAATTTTAGTACCTTCTATTATTTTTTTACATTCTTAGTATAAATGTTGATTCGAAAACATTTAAAATTTCAGAAATAAGTAACATTATACCACAAATTTTACCAACAGCCATAAGTGAAGCGAATGGATTTAGAATTATTACAAGACCTATTATGAAAGTAATAATTGAAAAGATAACGACTGTTTTCCAACTAGTATTAGAAAGATCTTTTAAGCTAAATGCAATTTGAAGCTTTATTATACTTTCAATTATAATCCATGCACCTATAACCCAAGTTAAAATTGTGTTTATTGTTTGAGCGTTTGTAATAATTACAACACCAAGTATTGTTGTAATTACTCCTACAATAAGTTTTAGGCTAAATGCTTTAACTTCTTGAGGACTTGTGAAATATGTAATAAGTTCAACAAGCCCAGTGATACCTACAATTACACCTATTATTATAGTAATAGTGTTAAGAGATGTAGTTGGATCAGCTATTAAAAATATAGAAAGAATAATTAAAGCAAGTGATATTAAAATGTTATATCTGTTATATTTCTTTATATAATTTTCCATAAATTTACCTCCTTATATAGATTTAGTATAACACAAAAAATAAAAAAAGTTAATATTATAATTAAATTTATTTAAAATAAATTTGTTGATCAATTGTTTCTTGAAAAATAAAGCAAATGATATATAAAGTTAACAATATACGCAAATAGTTTTTTATTTACTTTTTTTAAATCCTATGGTATAATTTTTTCATAAAAATATATATTCTGTTTCAAATTTGAAAGGAGAATTAAAATGGAAAGTGATCAGTTTAAAAGTTTAGTAGAAAAATTGGAAGAAAAAGAAAGTATAAAAAAAGAAATGCTCTCAAATGATAGTTATATTAAGTGGCTAGAGCATTTTACTAAAGAGTTCCTAGATTTTAATCACGATAGTTGGCTTTATTCACCAGAAGAGATTTCAAAAGAAGATTATGAAAATGTAATAAAAATAACTGAGTTTTTTGAAATAATAGATGAATATGCGGATAATAATTATATTTATTTAAAGAGTATTCCATCAGGGGGATATTATACAATAAGCTATAATAATGTGCTATATCAGATATATGTTATTGTAGGACAAGGAGCAGTTTTTGGATGCAATAGGGTAGAAAGTGAAGAAGAAACTGAGTTGGATGCAATCAGTTATGAAGATATTAAAGAAAATAAGGATAGTGAAAGAAAGATATTTATTGATGAAAAAATTCAAAAACTTTCAAAAGAAGTATCTGAACTAATTGAAGCTGACATCCCGATAGAGGCAATAGAAAATTGTATTAAAAGATTTAAAAAATAAAAGATAAATTGAAATAAATACTTAAAAGAAAAATTACTTTTAAGTATTTATTTTTTTGTAATTAAATATAATTAATATATGAAGTATGAATTAGCGTTTAAAATATTAATAATAATGAGCATAGTAGGCGGAGGAAGTAGTTTCTTAGGTGGGCTATTTAGTTGTTTTTTTAGCACTAAAAATAGAAAAATAATTGCTTCACTTTATGAAGTAACAGCAGGAATAATGACAGCTATTGTGTGCTTTGATATGATACCAGAAAGTATTGAAATTTCGAATATTTTTTTAGTATTGTCTGGAATAACTATTGGAACGTTTTTGATATTAATACTTGATAGTTACGCTAAAAGGTACGAGAAAAATAAAGATATAAATATCACACAAAAAGATTCTCTTGTAATAATGATTTCTATGGCTTTCCATAATTTAATTGAAGGGATTGCAATAGGTTCATCATTTTGTTATTCCTTTTCGTTAGGACTTACAGTTTTGATTTCTATGATACTTCATGATATACCAGAAGGAATGGTAGTGGGTATTATAACTAAGGTGGAGAGTAAAGATAATCTGAAAACGTTAAAAAATTCTTTCTTATCAGGAGTAATTACTGGTTTAGGAGCTTTGGTAGGATATATCTTAAGTGAAATAAATGGTATATATATTTCTCTTTGTTTATCAGTTGCAGCAGGTTGTATGCTATATATTGTATCATGTGATTTAATACCAAATTCAAAATATATTACAAAGGATAAAAAAGTGTATCTAGTATATATATTTGGTATTTTAATAGGTCTTTTAATGACAAAAATTTAATTAAAACATATAAAATGAATAGAGATTTTTCTATTCGTTTTTTCTTTATCTAATATATATTTGTTTTTAATTAAAATAGTGTATTTTTTTCTATGTAAAAGACAATATTAATAATATATAAAATTAATAACAAAGTTCACAATTATTATGTGTATTTAATTGACTTTAAGCCTTAAATATGATAAGATATTTTTGGAAAAATTTAGGTAAAGGTTAAGATGATATATGAAAAAAATAATATTTATTTGTACTGGAAATGTATGTCGTAGTCCTATGGCAGAACATTATATGCAAGAAAAAGTAAATAAAATGAATAAGCAAAACGATTATTTAATTGATTCTTGTGGAATATATGGAGAAGTTGGCCAAAAAGCAACAAATAATGCTATTATAGCAATTAAAGACTATGGAGTAAATATGGAATCACATAGAGCCAAAAGTATTTATGATGTAAAACTTGAGGATTATGATTTAATTATAACTCTTACAGAAGCTCATAAGAAAAACTTAGTTGCATTATTTCAAAATATAGAAGATAAGGTATATACATTAAAAGAGTATGTTTCTCCAAATATTGAGTATAAAGATATTGATGATCCTTGGGGATACAGTTTAGAAGTATATAAATCATGTGCAAAAGAGATTGTGAAATATGTGGATAAACTAACAGAAAAATTTTAAAGGATGTAGATAAAATGATAATAATAGGTTCAGATCATGCGGGAATAGAGTTAAAAGAAAGAATTATTGATTATTTTAAAAAAGAACATATTGAATACTTAGATGTTATGCAAGGAGTTGACCAAACAGGTGATGATTATCCTGATGTTGCAAAAGTAATTTGTCTAGAGGTATTAAAAAATAAAAACAATTTAGGTATTGCAATTTGTGGTACAGGAATAGGAATATCTATTGCTTGCAATAAAATAAAAGGAATAAGAGCTGCAAACTGTACAGATGAGATGATGGCTGAAATGTCAAGAAAGCACAATGACGCTAATATTTTGGCTCTTGGTGCAAGACTTAAATTCGCTGAAAAATTTAGTAATGTAGAGAAAATAGTAAATGTATTTATAAATACTTTTTTTGAAAATGGAAGACATGAAAGAAGAATAGAGAAAATAACGTCTTTAGAAGGTGGTAATTAGTATGGCAGCGGTATATAGTATAATAGGCATTACTTTTTTGCTGGCTTTAGGATTAACTCCTCTTACTATAAAGCTTGCACATAAATTTAATTTGGTAGATATTCCATCAGATAAAAGAAGAATTCATAAGAAACCAATGCCAAGAGTAGGCGGAATAGCTATAGTTCTTTCGATGTTTATTGGACTATTTATTTATTATTTCTTTACAAAGGACATAGAATCAATAGCTTTAAACAGTAAGTTTTGGGGATATGCAATTGGAGCTTTTATAATAGCACTTATGGGAATAATAGATGATGTTATAAATTTAAGAGCAAGATACAAGTTCTTTTTCCAACTTGCAGCAGGTATAGTAGTTTATTATTTTGGTATAAGAATATCAGGTTTTAAAATACCTTTTTTATATACGGATATAATAAATTTTGAAATATTAGATTTTCCAATAACTTTACTTTGGGTAATAGGTGTTACAAATGCAGTTAATTTAATAGATGGTCTTGATGGACTGGCAGCAGGAATTTCTGCAATATCTGCTACAGCACTTCTTACAATATTTATTGCAACATCTGCAAGTTTGGAAGCTATTATAATAACAGCAGTACTTGTTGGAGCAACACTTGGATTTTTACCATATAATTTTAATCCAGCTAAAACATTTATGGGAGATGTAGGATCTAACTTTTTAGGATTTACTCTTTCAGTTGTTTCAATTTTGGGATTTGCTAAAGGGTATACAATTCTTGCAATTATTGTTCCAATTCTTGCACTTGGAGTACCAATATTTGATACAGTTTTTGCAATGGTAAGACGTTTTGTAAAAGGTCAACCAATGCTTAAACCAGATGGAGCGCATATACATCACAGATTGTTAAAAAGAGGATTTAATCAACGACAAGCAGTTCTTATCCTTTATACTATAACAAGTATTCTTTGCATTATATCAGTTGTTATGATATCTGCAGATATTTGGAAACTTTTACTGCTTATTATTTCCCTAATTTGCTTTGTAGTTATAGGAATTATAAGTATGAAGAAACCAAATGAAGAAGATGATGTAAAAGAAGAATTTAAGCAACATGAAGAAAATAAATAATAAAAATTTTTAAAATCATAAATAATAAGTATTAATTTATTAAAAAAATATATAATAATTGAAGGGAGATATTTTAAATGAAAGAAGAATTATTAAATGATTTAAAAGAAGCAATGAAAAATAAAGACATAATAAAAAAAGATACAATAACTTGTTTAAGAGCAGCTATTTTACAAGTAGAAAAAGATACACAAAAAACTTTAACTGAAGAAGAAATGAGTGCAATAGTTGCAAAAGAAGTAAAAAAAAGAAAAGAATCTATAGAAGATTATGTTAAAGGTGGAAGAGAAGATATAGTAGAAAATTTAAATAAAGAAATTGAAATTTTATCTAAATACTTACCAGAGCAATTAACTAAAGAAGAAATAGAAGCTTTAGTTTTAGAAGCAATATCTAATACAGGCGCTGCTTCTCCTAAAGATATGGGAAAAGTAATGCAATATTTAAGACCTAAAACAGCTGGAAAAGCTGATGGAAAAATGGTAAGTGACATAGTTAAAGAAAAACTAAATAATATGTAGTAAAAAAAGCCAAGCATTTTTCCTTGGCTTTTAGTTTTAATAATAGGATTTAAGGAGGTTTTTTATGATAAACATATACAAAATAAATAAGGAGAAATTTAAAAGCATTTATTTTTCTGTGAATTTTACAATGAATGTAGATTCTGAAAAAGAAGTAAGTGAAAATGCTGTGCTTTCATCTTTACTTTCAAAGTCATGTAAAAAGTATAAAAATCAAATGGAAATTGAAAAGTATTTGTATAGCTTGTATGGTGCACAGTTTGTAGTAAATGCAGAAAAATTTGGAGATGTGTATAATATAGAATTTGCAGCTGAGGTTATAAATAAGAAATTCTTACCAGAAAAAAAGGATACTCTAAGAGAAATTATTGAATTCATGTATAATATAATATTTATGCCTAATTTAGAAAATAATTTATTTGATGATAAATTACTAGAAAGAGAAAAAGAAGTTATTTTAGAAAAAATTAGAACTAAAAAAGATGAAAAATTAAAGTATGCAGTAACAAAAATGGAAGAATTAATGGGAAAAGGTACTGGTTTTGGAATGTATCTTTATGGAAATGAAGAAGCTGTAAAAAATATATCAAATAAAGAGCTATATGAGGCATATAAAAGACTTTTAAATAATTCATGTGTAACAGTTATATTATCAGGAAATTTGGAAGGATATGATGATGTAGAGGGGCTTGTAAAGGAAATTTTTAAAGAAGAATTAGATAGTAAAATATCATATGAAGATTTAATTACAAATGCAAGCAAAGAAGAAACTAAGTTAAACAAAATAGAAGAAGTAAAAGAAAAATCTGATACAACACAAAGTGTATTAAGTTTAGGCTTAGGAGTGGAAGACTATAAAATAGAAGAATTCTACGCTTTAAATTTATACAATGCAATACTTGGAGCTACTCCTAGTTCAAAGTTATTTCAAAATTTTAGAGAAAAAGAATCTTTAGCATATACTGTAAGGTCAAGATATTATAGGTTTAAATATATGCTTGTAATATATGCTGGTATAGAAAATAAAAACTATAAAAAAGCTATTGAAGTTATTAAAAAGCAGATTAACGATATAAAAGATGCTAAAGTAACTAAAGAAGAATTTAATGCTGCAAAAGAAAGCTTAATTGCTGATTTAAATGAATGGGATGATTCAAAGATTGCACTTGCTAAAATGTTATTATCTAATTTATTTATTTACAAGGATAACAGTTTAAAAATAGAAGATATGATTAAAAAGATGCAGGCAGTTACTTTAGAAGAAGTAATAGCTGTAGCCCAAAAAGTAAAATTAGAAAAAATATTTTTCCTAGGGGGTGAAGAAAATGAATAAAAGTGAAGTAGAAATTTGTAAAACTCTTGATGAAAATACATATAAACAAGTTTTAAAAAACGGATTAGAAGTGTATATATGCAAGAAAAAAGGCTTTAAGAAAAAAATAGGAATGTTTGGAACTAAATATGGCTCTGTAATTAACAATTTTGTTGATATACAAACTGATAAAAAAATAAAAGTTCCTGATGGAATAGCACATTTTTTAGAGCACAAGTTATTTGAACAAGAGGGAGAAAATGCTTTAGATTTATTTTCGAAAATAGGTGTTTCATCTAATGCATATACAACTTTTGACCATACAGTATATTTCTTTGAAACTATGGATAAATTTGAAGAAGGAATGAAACTATTAATAAAACTTGTAAAGACACCATACTTTACTGATGAGAATGTACAAAAGGAACAAGGAATAATAGCTCAAGAAATTAAGATGTATGATGATGATCCAAATTTTGTAGTATATTTTAATGCATTAAGAGCGATGTACAATACTAATCCAGTAAGGATTGATATAGCAGGTACGGTTGAGTCAATTTCACATATAACCAAAGAATATCTATATACATGTTATAACACCTTTTATAGTCCACAAAATATGTTTATAGTAATTATAGGAGATGTAGATGTTGATGGTACAATTAGTCTAATTGAAGAAAATTTAAGATTATATGAAAGTGATTATGATAATAAAAAAGAGATTAAAAAAATAGAAACATTTAGTGATAAAGAAAAAGAAAGTATATGTAAAAAAGAAGAAGTTAAAAAAATGGATATATATATGCCACAAATTTGCATAGGATATAAACTAGATGTAGTAGATGGAAAAGAAGCTATGAAGAGAAATATAATTTGTGATATTGTATCTGATTTGTATTTTTCTAAAATGACTAAGTTTTATGAAGAAGAGTATAAAAAAGGTATTTTAAGCGAAGAACCAAGCCTTTCATATGAGGGAACTTCAAGCTTTTCACATGCTTTAGTTTTTGCAAGTTCTATACAGATAGATAAATTAAAAGAAGATTTATTAAATTATTTAGAGGAAATAAAAAATACCCCTATTAACGAGGATATGTTTGAACTTATTAAGAAGAAAAAAATAGGCGAAATGATAAGAAGAGCGGATAGTTTAAATGTAAGTTATAGAAGAATAATAGAAGCATTACTTGGTAAAATTGATATTTACGAAGATGTAAATATTTTAGAAAATATTACTAAAGAGGATATTAGTGAATTTTTAAAATTATTAAATGAAGAAAAACAAGTTATATCAATAGTAAGGGAAAACAATTAAGTTAAAAGAATGTGAAACAATTGAGTCAAAGAATCTCATATAATTGTTTCACATTCTTTCTTTTTAAATAATTTGAACAATATTTATTAATTTATTACCACTGAAACTAAGCTTTATCACAGATGGAGAGTTTACTAATAAAATATCGTCATTATATATTAAATTACCATTTTCATCTAGTTTGCACCATGAACTAAGTAAAAACTTTATTGCAGCTCCATGACTTATTAGTGCTATTTTTTTATTTATATAATTATTTAAAATATCAGTTAGAAAGTTTTGCATTCTTTTTTTTACTTCAAAATGGCTTTCACCATATTTAGTTTTTGAATTTTCATTAAGTAATTGCTCTTTCGTAAATGATAAATTTTTGGATTTTCCTAAACTTTTAAGTTCATTTAAATCTCCTAGTTTTTTTTCGTTTAAACGTCCATCTATATTGATGTCAATGTTATTTATATATGCTATATATTTTGCTGTTGCAATGGCTCTAGAATAGCTACTTGAAAATAGTAAGTCTAAATTAGAAAGTTCAGGAATTTTACTTAAACTTTCGGCCTGTTTTTCTCCGTTTATAGTAAGAGTAATTTTTTCATTTTGTATTTGAGCTTCATTAGCACTTAAATTATTTAAAAATTCACTATTAAAAATTTTTAACTGTTCAGCATGTCTTATTAAGTATATTTCCGTTATATTAGAATTCATATGTTTTAGTTCTTTTCATAGATACTAAATTATATATTATTATTTTAATTCATCTATATATTCTTTTGCTGAGTTCCACATAAACTTCAAATTTTCATGTGACAAAGTGTCTTCTACTTCATCAATATCAACCCAAACACATATTTCTTTATCTTTTGGATCGATTTCTTTATTTGTAAGCCCTTTATCAATTGCAATAAAATAAAAACATTCAACATCTTCTCCGTTTAGAACTTAGATAACTAAGTGAAATTGGGTTACTTTTATTTAAAACAAAACATTCATGTCCTGTTTCTTCTATTGTTTCTCTAATAGCACATTCATAAATTGTTTCACCTTCTTCTAGGTGACCTTTGGGAAAAGAATATTTTCCCTTTCTTACTACTAAAACCGCTTTATTAGAATTTAAATCTAATAAAATTGTTCCTGCTTTTTTTATAGTCATTTATTTAATACCTCCTTTAAAAAATTTAAACAACTTAAATTATTTTTTATTAAGTCATCTCTCATATTATCTTCTTTAAACCAAATAGTAGAAAGTAAGAGATGAATATATGTAGCTTCTAAAATATCTTTTCTATTCTCTTTTGAATATTTTGAAACTTTATTTATTACTTTCATGATATGATTGCAATTAAAATTATTATTCCAAAATTCATTTATAATGTATGGTGGATATTCAAATATTTTTTCTCCAATAACTCCATGAGGATCGATAGCTTTATATTCATTACCAGATTTTAATATATTATAATGATGTAAGTCGTTATGCAAGTAATATAAAGGTAAATTTTTAGTTCTAATGTTTAGATATATTTTTTGCGCAAAGGAAATATACTCAGAAAAATAATTAATGTTTTCTGCGTAGCTAAAAGCCTTGTTTAAAATATCGTTATAAAATGGTATGTTAAGGTTAAAAATGTTATCATTATATGGAATTACAAGATTATTAATTAAATTGCAGATGATTTCAGTAGAGTTTTCTAAGTTTTGTAAATCAATTAATTTGTTACCTGGACTTAATTTTTCTAAAATATATACATTATCCTTAGAATTTTCTTCAAGTAATTTACAAGCAAATTTTCCGTTATATAACTTAAGCATAGCTATCTCAGAAGAATTCATACTGTCATCAATTATTATTTTTATAATTACGTTACCATACTTTTGTGAAGTAGCTTCAGCTACTATATTATAGCTTAGATTATCTAATATTCTAACGTCATTTAAGTTATATTTAATTTTATTTCTGTTTATTATATCATCTATATTACTTAGTCTCTCTAACATATTTTTATTATTAATATTTTTAATCTTATTAATGTAATCTTCACTTAAATTAAATGTAGACTTATTCATTTAAACCACCTAGTTTATGAATATATTATACCATATAAAGTAAGATTTTACAATTAAAAGTATATTATAATCTATTAATATTAATATAAATAAGCTTAATAGTAATAGTTAATTTTGTTTTAAACTTGACATAAATTATATATGGTGATATAATAATTCCAAATTTGAATTAAAATCAAAAATAATTATTTAAAAGGAGAGATTTTTATGAAAACTGTAAAAATTAGAAAAGAAGAAAAAGGATATTTGCTTTATTTTCCTTCTGAGCGGTTAAGCACTGAAGTTAACTTTATGGGAGCAACAATAGCTCAAAGTTTTTTTAATGAAGATAAAGATATTGAGGAGATTTCTCAAGATTTATCTTTAAAATATGAAAACATTTCATATAGTGAAATTAAAGAAGATGTTAAGAGGTTTCTATCTGAATTATATTATCATATAAAACACAATAATATTAATTTAGCAGAACAGAAAAAACTGGAGTATCCTTTAGGTGCAGAAGTGGAAATAACTACTGGGTGTAATTTGAGATGTAAACATTGTTTTCAATCAGATTATAAAGAAGAATTTATGACGTTGGAAAAATTTAAAAGTATCATAGATATACTTTGTAAAAATCATGTTTATGAACTTAATTTGGTCGGTGGAGAAGTATTTCATCATAAAAATGCTATGGAAATGATAAAGTATGCTTCTAATAAGGAAATGACAATTACTATTGTTACAAATGCCACATTAATTTCCGAGCAAGATATTAAGGAACTAAGTAGAATTCAAAATTTATACATCCTTATAAGTCTTGATGGAAATAAAAAAGTTCATGATTATATTAGAGGAAATGGAATGTACTATGTAACAGTAGAAACTGCTAAAAAGTTAAAAGAAAGCGGAGTAAACGTAGAATTTTTGTATACTTTAAATTCAGTTAATTTACCTATATATGAAGAGGTAATTGAGTTTACAAAAAGTATAGATATTCCTATAAACTTCAATCTTTTTAAACCGTTTAATAAAAAATGTCATCAAGATCTTGTAATTACGCCAAAACAGTTTTTTGAAACAATTGAGCATTTGTTGTTCTTAAGAGTAAAAAAAGGATATAAAATAGGCGTTTCTAATGCCGCAATTGTTTCATATGCACTTGGTTTACCTGAAAAAAATGAGTGCACTGCTACTTTGGCGGGGATTGTTATTAATGTTTCAGGACATATGCTTGCTTGTCCATATTTGGTCGAAGCTGGTTGCGAGAGCGAAGAAAAGCTACCTTTATTTGATGAAAACTTTATTGAAACTTGGCGAACTGGTGATTATTTTGAAAATTTTAGAAAACATGGACAAAAAAATTGTCAAGCGTGTTCGTATATATTTTCAGGTGATGTATGCGGTATTGATCCATATGGACTGGAAGCGTATAAGGAGTTTACAAAAAGAAAAAATGAATAAGGAGGTGTATATACTTGTTAAAAGTTTCAAACATATCAAAATCATATAATGGTATAGATGTTATATCTGGAGTTTCTTTTTGTATTTATGACACTCAAAAGATAGCATTAGTTGGAAAAAATGGCTCTGGAAAATCTACACTTATGAAAATAATAGCAGGTATTGAAAAGCCATCTTCAGGAGAAATTAAAATTTCAGAGAAGATGAAACGTATAGGATATTTAAAACAAGAATTTGAAGAATCCGAATTAGTTAAAACTGTAAATGATTATATTGAAGAAAGTGTAGGAATTAAACATTTAAGAGTAGAATTAGAAAAACTTCAAAATAGTAATCTTACAATTCAAGAAAATTTTGAAAGGTTTTCAAAAATTCAAGAAGAATATATTCAGATGGATGGATATAACTTTGAATATAAAAAGAAAATAACTCTTTCGGGATTGAGCTTGGATAATTCTATTTTAAAACGTAAAGTTTCTACTTTAAGTGGAGGGCAAAAAAGTAAAATACTCCTTTCAGTTGTACTTTTAAAATCACCAGATTTATTATTACTTGATGAACCGACTAATAATTTAGATATTCAAAGTATTGAATGGTTAGAAAGATACTTAAAGAAAATTTCAACGCCAGCTTTGATAATTTCTCATGATAGAAAATTATTAGATAATGTTACAAGTAAATTAATAGAAATTGATGAAAATACAAAAGGAATAAATGAATTTAGTGGAAACTATACTGAGTATATTTCATATAAAAAGAAAAAATTAAACAGGCAATTAGAAAATTATCAAATTCAACAAAGGCAAATTGCTGAGATGACTGAAAGTATAAAGCAGAAAAAGAATTGGGCTGAAATTGGAAGACATCAAGTTATGTCAGATAATGACAAATATACTAAAGGATATGAAAGAGATAGAGCTAGTTCTAACGCAAGTGCTGCTAAAAGAATTGAAAGTCAAATTAAAAAAATCAAAAAAGTAGAAAAACCTATAATAAAAGAGCCTTTAACAATCAATATAAATTTGTCTACAGTAGATAAATCAGCAGCATATTTTTATACTGAAGATTTGGTATGCGGTTATAAGGAGGGTTTTTCAGTAAAGATTGGAAAGTTTGATATAAAGTTTGGCAGTAGAATAGTACTTACTGGAAAAAATGGCTCTGGAAAATCAACTTTTATAGACACTTTATTAGGAAAAACTAAACCATTATCTGGTAATGTTAGAAGAGGAAATAAGTTAAAGATTGGTATTTTGCTACAACAAGGATTTCAAAAAACTGAAAATATTGATTGTAGCATTGAAGATTATTTAAGAGCTAATACTAAAAGTGATAAAAGTATTGTTTTCACGGGTATGATAAAGTTTGGATTTAAGTATGAAGATAAAGAAAAAAAGCTTAATGTATTAAGTCCAGGCGAGAGAACAAGACTTCATTTATTAATATGCGCTCTTAATGAAATTAATACTTTAATTTTAGACGAACCCACAAATTATCTTGACATAGAAGGACTAGAGGCTTTGGAGGAGGTTGTACAGAGTTTTAAAGGAACATTAATTGTAAGTTCACATGATAGATATTTTTTAGAAAAAATAAAACCAACTTGTGAACTAAGATTTCTAAAAGGAATAATTGATAAAAAATATTACTAATTATTGACTTTCTTTAAAAGAAATAGTATAATACGGATGGTAATATTTTACAAAATACCTATCAAAATTTTGAAAGGAGATGTTTTTTATGAAAACGAATAGTAATTTAAATTATGAAAAGCCAGAAATACTCGAAGAGGTTAATTGTATTGAGCCTGTTGAAACGGGATGTTGTTTAAGATCTTGCGGCGGCAGTCCTCATCATCTTAACTCTTCAGTTTCCGAAGAATTATCTGATAAATTCAGAAAGATATCTGATAAGTAAAAGTATCAAAAAGGTAGATTAGAATATAATTTCTAGTCTACCTTTTTCTAGGATAAATCAAATTTTGTTAAAACTATCTTTGTCAAAAAAATTCAAGAAAAATATCAAGCAAATAATTTAAATATACTATAAAATATATAAAAATAGTAGTCAAAATCTAGAAATAGTGATGGATAACGATCGAGAACAACGACCATTAAAGAAAAAAGTGGCCTAGACTATAAAAAAGTTAGGTGCAAATTTAAATAATACATCTTTAAAAAGAACAGAGTTATCATGGAAAGAAAATTTATTTTCTCTTTTGTTCTCTTAAATTTATTGAAATACTATTATATATATGATATATTATTTGTATAATTATTGAGGTAATGTTATGAAAAAGGAAGCATATTTTTTAACAAATTCACAGAAAAATATTTGGAATATGGAATTAATTAATAATAACTATATAAATACTATTTTTGGTATTTTTTCAATAAATGAAGTATTGGATATAAAGTTATTAGAGAAAACTTTAAATTACGTTATAAAGAGTAATGATATAATAAGAGCAAAAATATTTTTAAAAAATGGAATTCCTATGCAATACATCAAAGAATATACCAAAAGTAATTTTGATGTGTATAACGCAAAAAGTAAAAAAGAGTTAAATAGTATAATTAATGATTTAAAAAATAAGAAAATTAATTTTAACTCTAATAATCTTTATGATTTTAGTATTATTTTTTGTGAAAGTACAACATATATATGCATTCATATGCACCATATAATTTCTGATGCATGGTCAATGGGACAGATAGCAGAACAAATTAAAGAAATATATTCAAAGTTAGAAATAAATGAAAAAATAGAAAAAAGGCCATCATATTTAGAGTATGTAAAAAGAGAAGAAGATTATTTAAAAAGCGATAAATATATTAAAGATAAAAAATTCTGGGAAGAATATTTAAAAAATTTAAAAGAGGGAGCTAGCTATTCTTTTACTAGCTTAGAGGGAAAGAGAATAAAGAAAAGTATTAGCTCTAGCTTATATAATAAAATGTCTAATTATTGTAAAGAAAATAAAATAACAGAATACTCTTTTTTCTTAGGAGTTATAGCAATATATTTTTCTAAAATAACAGGAAAAGATGAATATGTAATAGGAACACCTTTCTTAAATAGAAGTAAAAGGGATAAAGAACTTGACATGATTGGTATGTTTATTTCAACTTTACCATTAAAAATAAGTGTAGACAGAAATTTAAGCTTTTTAATGATATGCAAAGCTATCATGTCAGGCAACCTAGCTATATTCAAGCATGCTAAGATTTCATTTCATGAGATAAAATCCATCTTTAATAATAATACGAACAAAATAACAAATTTATTTGATGTATCTTTTTCATATCAAGTAAATAAATTAACTAGCATATTACATGATAAAAAAGGACATAATGAATGGATATATAGTGGAAACCAAACAATACCTCTTTTGATAAGCTATACAAATTATAACAATAGACCATATTTACTTTATGATTTCTTACTTGAGTTATTTGGTAGCGAAGAAATAAAAAATATTCATAATAGGTTATGTTTTTTAATGGAACAAGTATTAAATAATAAAAATATTTGTATAAAAGATATATCAATATTAACTAAAGATGATTTAGATATAATAAAAGAATTTAATAATACGGGAAGCATAAAAATAAAAGAAAATATAATATCATTATTAAATAAGGTTACAATTAAAAATAATGATAAAATTTGTATAAAAGAAGGAAACAAAAGTATTACATATAGAGAGTTATCTAATTTAACTAATTATATATCAGAATATTTAAAAAATAACGGAGTAAAAAAAGGCGATGTTATTTCATTAATTTTAAATAATTCGTACGAGTTAATTGTCACTATGATTGCAATACTTAAATGTGGAGGAATATATGTAAACATTTTGCCCGAAGAAGTATCTTCAAGAAGAGATTATATTTTAAAAGATAGCAATTCAAAACTATGTATTAATTATGGAGAGAAACTAGAGAATATCAATAATATCAATATAAATGAAGTACTTGAAAAGTATAACGAAAAAAAAGAATATGATTTCAAAGTAGCTGAAATTAAATCTAATGATATATGCTCATATATTTATACTTCTGGAACAACGGGCAATCCTAAGGGTGTTATATTAATGCATAAAAATATAGTTTCTCTAGTTAAATCTATGAACAAAGATAAAGATTTTAAATTTACAAAAAATGATGTAAGTATATCTTTATTAAAGCATTCTTTTGATGCATGGAATATTGATATATATAGTATGCTTTTAAGTGGTGGAAAAATTATATTTATAGAAAATAGCATTAAAAATAATCCTCTAAAAGTAGTAAAAACTATATCTAAAGAAAAAGTGACTAGAATATTTACGGTACACAATTGGATAGAGCAAATTCAGGAAGTAGCTTTAAAAGAAAAAATTGATTTAACATCACTTAGAATTATTGGTACAGGTGCAGAAGTATTGAAGCCAAAGAAATTTGCAAGATTATTAAAAAAATATCCAAATTTAAATTTGTATAATACTTATGGACCTACTGAAACTGCTATGTTTATTTCAAAGCATATGGTTACAAAAGTAGATATTAAGAAAAATAGTTGTAGTATTGGTAAATTAATACCATATACGAAAGCGGTAGTAGTTAATAAATTAAATGAAGTTTTACCGATTAATCAAAAAGGTGAACTTGTGGTTATAAACAAAAATAACACATCGCAAAATATAACTTTGGGATATAATAACTTAAATTTAGAAACTAATAGAAAATATTTAAATATTAATGATTGTAGGGCATATAAAACAGGTGATATAGTTAGTTTAGATAAATATGGTAATTTAGAATTTTTTGGTAGGAAGGATGACCTTGTAAAAGTTTCAGGTGGATATTTAGTATCATTAAATGAAGTGCAAAGAAAAATACAAGAAGTATTAAAAGGAAAATTTGAAACTGTATGTGTATGTATCAATATTAACAATGTAAATAAAATCATATTATTTGTTTTGGATAAAAATAAAAATAAAAATGTAGAACATGGTTTTTTATCTGAAAATATAAAGAAAAAGTTAACTGGTTCAATTAGTAGTTATATGATCCCTAAGAAAATAATTATTGTTGATAAAATACCTAAAAATAGTAACGGAAAAACAGATGTAGTAAAGTTAAAAGAAATGGCAATAAATCAAATTATTGAAAAAGAAAATTTAAGAAGAAAAGTACAATTTAGTAAAAATGAAGAAAAAATATATAAAGCATTAAAAACTATATTAAAAAAAGATGTATACTTAGATGATGACTTCATTGATGATTTGAATATGGATTCATTAACACTAACTACACTATATGTGCAATTAGATAATAATAAAATATCACTGCAAGACTTATATGAAAATTCTAGTATTAAAAAACTTGCAATTTTCTTAGATGGAAATGTAAAGAAAAAAGAAAGTCTACATGATATCATTAATGTATCCAAAATTAAAGTAAAGAAATTAAATATAAAAAATATAATGATGACTGGTGCAAATGGATTTGTTGGAATGCATGTCTTAAAGGAATTTGTAGAAAATCCAAGTGTAGGTAAGGTGTATACAATTGTAAGAAGTAAGAATGGAAAAACAGCAAGTCAAAGAATGGAGGAGGCACTTAGATTTTATTTTGATGCTAAGTTAGTAAAAAAAATAAAAGAAAAAACTATAATAATAAATCAAGATATTTCCAATATTAATAATTTAAATTCTACAACCATGAAATATGTCTTAAATGATATTGATACCATAGTACATGTAGCAGCAAATGTTAAGCATGTAGGAAAATATAATGAATTTAGCAAAATTAATGTTGAAAGTGTTGAAAACTTAATAAATATATGCTCTAAATATGGAAAACAATTTATATATTTTTCTACTCTTTCTATATCTGGTTATGAATATCTAGGAAAAGTATTTGATGAAAACACATTTGACATTGGACAAGATTTATCTAAAAATCCATATTTAAAATCTAAATTTGAAGCAGAAAGACTAGTTTTGAAAGCTTGCACGCAAGAAGAGATAAATGCTAGAATATTTAGAATAGGAAATATAATGCCAAGAATTTCAGATGGTAAATTTCAAAATAATTTTAAAGAGAATACATTTTTAATTGCTTTAAAAACACTTATAGATAATAATATGGATATTTCTAAAGCTATAAATAAAGAAGTTATTTTAACTCCGGTCGATGAATGTGCAAAAAATATAATTAAGATATTATTTTTTGATAATAGCAGGATTATATATCATATAGAAAGTAATATAAAAGTACCTTTTTCCGAATTTAAAAAATATGTAAAAGGTAATGGTGATAAAAATAAAGAAAGTATTGAACTTAAAAGCTTGTATGCAATAGGAAAAGAATATTTAAAATTATTTATTGGTTCTGATATATATAAATGCTATTCTACTCAAATTACAAATAGTATATTAAAAAAAATTGGCGGCACTTGGAAAAAAATAGATCAAAACTATATTAAAAATATAGTAGATATATTAAATAAAATGTGAGGAAAGTATGAAAGAAAAAGAAATAAAAAGAATTAAAATAGTTACAAATTTATTTTTAATAATTTTAGATTTTTTTGTAATAATATCATTAAATTATATAATGCCTATTATTCAAAATTATCCACCTTACTCTGAAAATAATGCATTTCAAAGAAGTGTGGAAGTTTTAAATCACTTCGAACAATATCTTGTTTTATTTATCATTGCTATATTTGCCCACATTATTTCTTTAAATGCAATGCTAAAAGATGTATATAAATATTTAAAAAAAATTTCTAAAGGACAGAATGTAACAACTAATGAAACAGTATACATTAGAGATAAGGTTGCTAGAATTCCATTGAAATTTTATATTATACAATTTGTTATAATATTAGTTATAGGAGTTATTCCTACTTTAATAATTATATCGGATAAAATTGCAATACTTAAATTCTTATTAATGCTTTTTGCTGTAACTTCAGTTTTAGAGGTACCACAGTTTATATACCTAAAATACTTGAGTAGAAAAATAATAATGAAAACATATGAAAAAGATAAGACTTATACTAAAAATGTTGGTGAAAGAATAAGTTTGTCTAATAATATATTGTTACAAATAATCCCTTTTTTAGCAGTAGCAGTAATATTAATTTCATTAATAGGATATTCAAAAGCATCTGAAGAAAAAGCTAATGCAAGTTTTAATTATTATAGCAACATATTAAATAATGAGGAAAAAATAAATAATAACTTTAATAGTATAAATGAAATTATAGAAGTGTTGTCAAGATTTAATCTAAATGCTGATAATGATTATTCATTTATTTTGAAAGACGACAAAATAGCATATATATCTAAAAATAAAGAAAACGTTTCGGATTTTGCGGTAAAATACATAAATAATTTTTATGAAAAAACTAATGGTAGGTCATATGAATTTTATGGAACAGAAAAACAGTATGCAATGAAAAGAGTGTTATTAAATGGTGAATATGTTTATGCTGGATTTGCATATTATACAAGTGATACTAAGCTTATGGAATATTATTTAGTACTTATTTTATTAGTAACGTTGGTTTATCTTATAATGTTAAAGCTGTGGTCGAAAAGTATAACAATAGGTGTAAGAGATGTTTCAAGTTCATTAAAAGAAATATTAGATCAAGATAAATTAGAAGAGAATAATATTTTACCAATAACTAGCAATGATGAAATAGGAGATTTAAGTTTCTATTATAATAAAATAGAAGAAAAAATGCTTGAGCAACAAAATGTTATAAAAAAACAATCTGAACTTACTGTATTAGGAGAAATTGCAGGAGGAATGGCTCACGATATTAATACTCCAATGTCTGCGCTTAGAAATTGGATTGAATTACTTAAAAGGAAAAATTTAGAAGAGGATATTAAAGTAGAATTAGATAATATGAGTAAGTGTGCAGATCATGTATTAAATATTGTAAATAGTTTAAGGGATCAAATAAGAAATATAGGAGATACAAATAAACAAAATGTAAGTCTAAAAAAAGTAGTAGACAATGTATTAATAATGACATCTAATGAGTGTATTAAAAATAATTGTAGTGTGAAAACAGATGTAAATAGTAATGTTTATATTTATGGAGAAGAAAATAAACTTACGCAAGTGTTAATTAATTTTGTGATTAATTCTGCACAGGCTTATGGAAATCAAGCTAAAGGTGGAGTTATAAACTTAAAGGTAAAAGATGATGACGAGTATGTTTATATAGTTATTTCTGACAATGCTGGTGGATTAAGGGAAGATATAGAAAAAACAATATTTAAAGAAATATTAACAACTAAAGGTACAAGTGGAACTGGTATAGGAATGTATATGGCTTATTCTATAATAAAAGGATGCTTTAATGGAGATATACAAGTAGAAAATCAAAGGGGAATAGGTGTTAAATTTATAATAAAGATTAAGAGGGAGGAAACTAATGAAAAAAATATATAAGCTATTAGTAGTAGACGATGATAGAAATTTTTTAAATGTTATGGACGCAATGTTAAAAGATGAAACAAGATTGGAAGTCAAACTTGAAAATGAACCTTTAAAAGCACTTGAAATATTAAAGCAAGAAAAATATGATATATTATTTGTAGATTATTATATGCCACAGATGACAGGAGAACAATTGGTAAAGAAATTAAGAGAGTTTGATAAAGATATATTTGTAATTTTGCAAACAGGTTATTCTGGAAATAAGCCTGCCACAGAAATGTTGGAAATTATGAATATTCAAGGCTATTATGATAAATCAGAAAAGTTTGAAAAATTTGAATTACTTCTAAAATCAATAATTAAAACTTTAGATTTGGTAGAAGAGGTAAAAAGAAAAGACTTAGAAATAGATTATATGACATATAAAGATAATGTAATGGGAAATTTAACAGTTGAAATATCTGATGGATTAAAAAATCAAATTACAGCTATTGATATCGCTATGAAAATACTTGAAGGGGAAAATGTTAAAAAAATAAAAGAGGTATTGCCAACTATAATCAATGTGAATAATAAAATGAAAGAATTATTAGGTGCTTTAAATTTTGCAACTAATAAAGAGCATGAATTTTCAAGAGTTATTGAAAATGTTAAGATTTTAACAAGAAACAAAATAAAAGTTTCAGAAGCAAGATTAACCATAAATATGGTGAAAAATGCTTTTTTAGAAATCGATAGTACCATTCTAACATTAGTTTTTATTAAATTGATAACGTTGATCCTAGATAAAGGAATAAAAGAAATAGATATAACTACAGAAATTGTTGAAGGAGAAGTAAACATTATAGTAAATAATGTAGATGAAAGTATATCTCAGGTATTAAAAGAAATTAGTATTCCAGAAGGATATGAGCTTAAAAGTTGTTATTATGATAAATCAAATTTAAAAATTATTTTTAATAAAATCTAGATTTTGATTATTGTTTAGAAATAATTTTCTAGACAATTTTCTACATTTTATTTTTTTATCTATCTGTATAAAAATCTCTTAAAATGCATAGTATATATAGTGTAATAATATAGTTATGTAAATAAATGTCGATTTTTTACTTGATTTATGTCGAAACTTGCGATCGATTTTTTGACAAAATATATTGACATATGCTATCGAAAATGATATAAATATGTTGCGTAAGGAGATGGTTATAATGGTTGTTGAAGAAATAAATGTTTTAAAGAAGAAATTAGAAGATCAAATAATGAAAGAAGACTCATATGATACAATATATGAGACTAGTGTTGAAATTGATAAATTATTAGTTAAATATTATAAAAATTTAGAAAAGATTAGAAAGATTTAAACTACCTAAGTTTATATTAAAAAACATAAGTCCTAAAACAATAATTAGTGCATAGTCACAATCTGATTCCAAAAGTAATATTAGGATAAGCCCCAATATTAAAAGGTCGTCGATAGCAATACTAAAACCGAATACTGAAAATCTTTCGCTATTGTATTCTATTGGACCTAATCTATGCATTTTTTGTGTATCATTTGTTTTATTATCACTTTCATCTTTGCTTTTCACAGTTTCTTCTTTGATGTTTTCATCAGTTTCAATTATATTATTTATTGTATTTTTTGTTTCTTTAGAAGTATCTTCATTTGTATTAGATTTATTTGTTTCATTCTTGGAATTCCAATTGTTTTGATTTGTATAGTTCAAATTAGGATTAGTAAAGGCAGGATTAAATCTATTGTATCTGTTATAATATGGATTTTGATATCTAAAAAATTGATAATTATTTTGCATATTACTCACTACCTTTACTACCAAAAATATCTATTGCATCAATTACTGATAAAATAGTTATATACTCTCCTAATTTATCTTGTCTTGATTTTCTTAAAAATGGTTTTAATGACTTTAGCAAATCTCTTTTTGGGTCATTTTTAGTAAAATTAGACATAATCTTTTGTATCTTAAAAATAGTATTTGGATCTATATTAAAATCGTTAGAGTTATTATTTGTATTTTCATTGTTGTTACTTTTGTTGCCGAAGCATTCCTAAAATACTGGAAATATCAACATTATTAAGCATTGAAGCAATATTAGAAAAATCATTTGAATTATTAGTATTTTGGTTATTAATTTTGCTTTCATCTTGAGGATCAGTTTCATTAGAATTTTCGTTATTTTGTGTTTCAGCTTTTTTATCATCAGTATTAACATTCATTTTTGATTGGATACTTTGTATTAAATCATACAGTGCTTCTTGATTTTCCATAACTTAAATTTATGTATTAGGGTTATTTTTGTTATTAGAATTTTTGTTGCTAAGCATTCCAACCAAATTGTTTAAATCATCACTTGACATGTTTTGTACCATTCTGCTTACTTGTTCAATTTTTGTTTTGTCAATATTTGATAGTAAATCTACTAATTTAGAATTAAGCATATTGTTCATTTCATTTGGGTTTTTATTCATAAAAAATCATCTCCTTATTATCTTTATATATTAATTATATGCAACTATTTTTAAACTGTGATTAAAAATAATATGAAATAATCTTTAGGAAGGAAAGAAGGTATTAAATGAAAAAATTTAAGAATATAGATGAATTATATAAAATAACGAAGATATCTAGTGAGCACTTTTATACTAAATTAAATAAAAAAGAGGAAAGAGTATATATTTTTAAAATAGAACCAGTTATCCTTTTAGATTTAGCAGAAAACATTAAATTAAATATGGTTGAAAAATATAAAGAATTTTTAAGAGAATTGACTTTTAATATTCAAATACTAGTAGTAAGCAAAAAATTAAATCTGGATTTATATATAAAAAAACATCTTACCTGTGATAGAAATATACCCAGAGATATGTATATAAGATATGTTGAAGAATTAAAAAAAGAAATTTATGAAGAAAATATTTTTGAATCTAATATGTATATTATAGTATCAGAAACAGTACAAGAAAAAACAAAAATAGAAGAGATTACACGAGTTATATATAAATTAGAAGAACTGGGATGTAAGGTAGAAAGAGTATTAAAAAAAGAGGAAATACAAGAGATTATATATAACTCTTTAAATAAAATGTAATGGAGGAAAAGTGAATATAAATGAATATATTTGAAATATTAAAATTATTCAAAGGTAAAGAAAAAAATAATAAAAACAAAATTAAAAAATCTGATATAAAAAAAGCTGGCTTAGAGATATATCCATCATACTTAGATAGTAGTAACTTTAAATATATAAAAATAGATGATAAATATGTGGCAAGCCTTGTTATCTATGATTATCCGTATACTATAGCATTTGGACAAATTATAGATTCTATAGATAAAACTTATCTTTATGATATGAGTATGTACATCTCAAAATTAGATACAATTCAAGTTTTAAAAAATATTTCATATAATATTTCTAATTCTAAAGCAGAAATTAAGACTACTACGGAAAGTAGAATTGATTTAGATATTTTAAACAAACAAGAAGATGATTTAAAAAAGCTAAGACGTGACATTCAAATAAATAATGAAGATGTATATAGGTTTAATTTAGTTATAACATTTTATTCATATAGTGAGAGTGAATTATTTAAAATTTTAAAAGAATTTCAAAGCAAACTTTTTTCAAAACAGATTTATTCCAATATAACAAATTTTAGAAATTTAGATTTTTATCTTTTAACATTGCCACTTAATAACTATTCAAATAATTTAATAAATAAAACATATAGAAATATGACAACTTCAGCTCTTTGTAACAATTTTCCATTTTATACTAGGTCAGTATTTGATAAAAATGGCGTTATATTTGGATATACTAAAAATGATAATAAAATAACTATTATAGATATATTTGATAAAAAATATTTAAACTCAAATGTAACAATATTTGGAAGTAGTGGAAGTGGAAAGTCATACTTTACTAAGCTACTTATTACAAGAAATTTTTTTAAGGGAAAAATTCAATATATATTTGATATAGAAGGAGAATATATTAACTTAGCTAAAAGTTTGAAAATACCAGTTCTATCTTTTGGAACAAGGACGATTAATAATTTAAATATTATGGATATCTATGAAAGTGATATAAAAATAAATGGAAAAGATACACTTAGCGAAAAGATTAAAGAAATTATTGAATTTTTTAAACTAGCAGAAAAATTTACAAATAATGAAATTATAAAATTAAAAGGTTACATTAAAAAAGCATATTTAAATAAAGGAATAACAGATAAGATAGGTTCATTATATGTGTATAAAGAGGGAAGTAAAATTTTCCTTGATAAAAAGATTAAATATGGAAAAATGTTTCCTAACATGTATGAGCTCTTAAATATAATAAAAGAAGATAGTTTAAAAGAAAAGATTACTTCCGTTATAAATGAATATGAAGTATTTGCTAATTATACAAATATAGACTTTTTTAAAGGTTGTGTATTTAATATGAATAATTTAACTAATACAAATATTAAGAAATTACATATAATTTCGTACTATATTTTAAATAAGCTGTTAAATTATTTAAAAAATAATTGCTATAATGAAAATTTAATTATCTATATAGATGAAATATGGAAGTATATAGTAAAAAATAAAACTACTGATGTAGCAGGAATAGTTTCAGCATTATATAAATCTATTAGAAAAAATAATGCAAGCATAGTTACAATAACCCAAGATATATCTGATTTTTTTAATTTAGATGAAGGTACTTATGGGAAGAATATACTTAATAATTCTGAATTTAAAATATTTTTTAGAATTGAATATTCTGATACAGATTTTTTAAGTAAGTTAAATGTTATAAATAAAGAAAATTTATTTCAAATTTCAAGGCTAGAAAAGGGAAATATGTTTCTTGGATTTTGTAATAATATAGCCTTTTTAAAAGTAAAAGCCAGCGATTATGAAAAAGAAATAATAGAAGGAGTTGATAAAAATTAAGATATTAGTTGCATTAAATAATGATAAAATATTTAAGTTAGTGAAAAAAGAATTTAATAAAGAAAGTAACGAAGTATACAGGTATGATATAGATACAAAAGAAAATGTTATTGAATTTTTAAGCAAAAATAGAGATGAATATACAGTACTTACAAGAGAGGATTTAGCGGGAAGTGTAGATAATAAACTATTTGTAAAGCAAATGAGAGCTGCAAATCCTAACATTACCATTATATACTTTGTAAATAGTTTAAATAGAGAATATAAAGAGTTTTTATTTGCAAATGAAGTTTTTAATATTTTTGAAGGAGGAGACGTAGATATAAATAAAGTGTTGCTAAGTATAAAAGAAGATAAAAAGGTTGTTTATGAAAAAAGTAATATAAATGAAGCTGCTCAAAAATATGAATATAATCCTAATATCAGTGTAATAAAAAAAGAAATAATAGCTATTTATGGGACAAGCGGTTCAGGTAAATCAATTATATCTAGTCTTTTAGCTAAGAGAATATCTAAAGATTTTAATATAAAAGTAGCTCTATTAGATATGGATATAGAAGATCCGTCTATTGATATTATTAATAATATAGATGAAAAAGATGTAAGTTTATCTCAAATTGTTGAAAGTGTGGATAATCAAAATGAAATCAACAATATAATTGAAAAGTATATGATTAAAGATGCAAAAAATAAAAATTTATGGTATATAACAAACAATTGCAGTCTGTTTGAGTGTCAAAACAAGCTTTCAAATAAATATTATGAAAAAATATATAGCAGTCTATATAAAAAGTGTGACTATACTATAATAGATTTGCCTTCATCACCCTTTTTAGATGTAGTGCCATATACGCTTAATATAGCAACTAAGATTTTCTTTGTAATTAATGCAAATTATATGAGTATAAGACAAGCTATAAAATATATTAATTTAATAACTAAGCTTTGGGATAATGATAATGGAAAAATATATTTAATAGTAAATAAAATACAAAGAGATTCTTTGGAAATAAAACAAATAGAGAGTTTACTTAGTGGATATAAAATAGTAAGTGTATTAGATTATTCAAAAGATATAGAGGGATATATAAATGGTGGTATATATGATTTAAATGTTGATTTTAATCTTTCTAAATTGTATGAAAAATTAGGACTTGTCACAAAACCAATAAAGGAAAGTATTATAAAAAGGATATATAAAAAATATAAGTAAAAATAAAATAGGTGATAAAATGATAATTAATCCGTTTGATATTAAGAAAAATAAAGTAAATGTACAAAACTCAGAAAATGGGCAGCTAAAAGATGTAGATATTGATGAAGTGATTAAATATATATCTGCTAATTATTCAAAGTATTTAACTACGCAAAATAAAAACTTCTTTAAAGAAAAAATAAAAGAATATTTATGCCTTAAATATTTAATATATGATATTTCGAGTTATAAAGATTTAATAGAACAAATCTTAAATAAAATATTTGGATATGGAATGCTACAAAAATATATAGAAAATCCTGATATATCAGATATTAGGGTAGTTAAATATGATAGCGTTTATATTAAAAACAAAGGTAAATGGGAAAAAATAAATGAAAGTTTTGAAAGTAAAGAGGAATTTAGAGATTATATCAAGTATTGTGCAATAAGAAATAATGAGGAAATAAACTTTGAAACTCCATTAGCTATAATGAGTGATAAGGAGTATATGCTAAGATTAGAGGCAGGAATTTCACCAATCAACGCTTTAAATGATAACTTAGTAATAAGGATACACAAATTTGATAAAGACCTTAAAATATCTGATTTATTTAAAAAAGATATGTTAGACAAAAAATCTCTTTGTATAATAAATGAAATAATAAAAAATCCGGCTAATTTAATTATTGCAGGTAAAGGCGGTAGTGGAAAGACAACACTTTTAAGAGCAATATTAAAAGAAATTGATAATAAATATGCAATAACTGCAAATGAAGAAACTTTAGAGTTATATATAACAGATAAAAATATAGTAGAAAGACAAATAAATTTAAAACAAAATATTAATTTAGAAAAACTTTTAAAACATAGTATGGTAATGTCTAATGATATATTAGTGGTTGGTGAGTTAAAAGGTGAAGAAGTTTCTACTTTTATAGATGCAATATCTACTGGTCATATTGGGTTTTCGACAGTGCATGCAGACTCAGCTGATACTGTAATAGATAGACTGACACTGCTTTTTAAAAGAGACCCTAAAACATTAAAATATAGCAGTGAATATGTACATGATTTACTATACAAAAGTATAAAATATATAATATTTTTAAAAGAGTATAAAATTATAAGTATTTGTAAAATAGAATTTAGTAAAGCTTTAAATAAACATTATATTGATGAAATATACAAAAGAGGTAAGTCATGATTAAATTAAAACTTATTTTTTCCTTTATAGAAGGAATATTAATAGTTTCAATAATATTTTGTATATTAAATATTTTATTAAATATAAATAGAAAGCTAAAGTTAAAAATATTATTAATAAAATTAAAAAATAAGTTATTTAGTTTAAGTTATATAAAAAAGCTTCAAAGTTTGATAAAACAAGTAAAAGGTATAATTGATTTCAAATTTAAATTTTTTAATACTATTGTTATATTTATAGTTTCATTAGTTATAGCTTTAATCGTATCTATATATTTTTTTCGAAAATTCAGGTTAGTTATATTTTCGGGTTTAATTTTTCTAAGTCTTATGGTATTTCCAATAATATTTTTAGAAATAGTAAATTTAGTTTTAAACAATAGTATAAAAAATTCTTTTTCGTTATATATCGTAAGCTTACAAAGCTTTTCTAAAAATACCAATGATGTTATTAGTGCTTTAACTAATACTAAAGTTTTAGAACCATTAAATAAATATATTGATGAATTTATAATGCTTGTAAATATAGGATTTAATATAAATAAAGCATTTGATGATTTAATAAATAAAATAAATATAAAAGAAATATCCCAATTTTTTTATTTATTAAAACTTTGCTATATAAATGGAAGTAACTTGTATGATTTAATTAACAGATTTAATGATTATTATAATGATTTAGAAAAAATAAAGAAAATTCAATTAGAAAAAAGAAACAGCTATTTAACAACTATGGTTGTGCTATTAATCATGAATATATTTTTGCTTTTCTTTGTAGTACTTGGAAATGAAAGCTATAAAAATTTAATATTAAATAATGTTATAGGTAAAGTAATAATAGATATAAATGGTTTAGTTTATTTCGTAATATTACTTTTAGTAATAAAAATAATAAGAATGGAGGAATAAAAATGGAATTAAATGTAGATAGAAAAAATTTATTAATTGATAAAGATAGAGAGGTAGATATTAGTATAAATAATACAAAAAAAGTATTTTCAAATATTGCTTTTAATGTAGTAAATACAGCAGCAGATTATATTATAAAAGCAATGCCTGTAAATGATGGAGTAAAAAATATTTTGATAGATGTAAAAAAAGCATTTGAATCTCGTGATTTTAAAACTATATTAAAAACAGCAGTGGGAAGTAGTATGGAAGAGGGAATTAAAATGTTAAAAATGCCTAAAAATGTTTTAAGTGATATTTCAAAGGTTACAAATATAACAATAAAAGGAGGCTTAAGAGAAGGGATATGTGCGGCTATTGATATAATTTCAAACAAATACTTAAAAAATAATTTATTCTATAATTTAATTAAAGATTTTATCAATAAAACAAAAGACTATATATTTACTAAGGAATTTAAAGATAAATTAGAAATAAAAGTAGAGAGGTTAGTAAAAAAAGCAGATAACTTTAAAGAAAAATGTAAAGAATGGTATAAGTATTATGATAAGTTAGATTTTGAAAAAATGAATGATTTAGCACAAGATTTAAAAAGAGAAAAAAGAAAAGTTATTAGTGATCCAGAATGTGCAAAAGAAAGTAATATTATACAAAATATATTAAAACTTGTAAATGTGAAAAAAGATAAATTGACAAATTTACAGTTGCAAATATGCAATGAATTATAGTATAATAAGTCTTAAGTATATTAATAATATATTTAGGAGATTTTAATGAGAAAAGGAAGTTTAGAAACAAATAATAAAACTAGTCAAAATGTGAGACTTAAAAAAAATCAAAATAAGGTTACAAGAAAAGATTTAATAAAAATGTTTGTGTGGCTTGCAATATGTATATTTGTAATTTATCAAGTATTTAGTCTTGTAAGCTATACACTAGGAAAAAAGGATAAAAGTAAAATGTGGCTATATAACATAGTAAATAGTATCACATATAACTTCAAAAATAAGGTTGATTCTTTAGGGCAAAAAGAAGAATATTCAGTTAAATTTGCTGGGTTAGGAGATATATACTTTAATGCAAACACTTTAAAAGGTGCAAAATCAAGTTCTGGATATAATTTTACTTCTGGCATGGAATCTGTAAAGCAAAAGTTGAAAGATTATGATATAGTAGTAGCAAGTTTAAATACTCCTATTGCAGATAGCTCTTTAGGGCTTTCAACAAAAGATACATATAATGTACCAGTACAACTAATAGATTCATTAAAGGAATTAAATATTAGTGCTGTTGCTACAGCAACATCACATATTTTTGATAAGAGTTCAAAAGGAATTACTTCAACAATTAAAAATTTAGAAGAAAATGATATTAAACAGGTAGGAATTAGTGATGAAACAAGAAACACCCCTATAATTCTAACTAAAAATAATATTAGTATAGGTTTGCTTTCATATACAACTTTTTCGCAAGTAAAACTATCTGATAAAAATTCATATATGTTAAATGTATTCGATGAAGAGAGCTTAAAGTCTGATATTGATTATTTAAAATCAAACAATGTTGATGTTATTGTATCTTATTTAAATGTACCAAATGAAAATAATACGATGGTAAATTCAGAGCAAAAGAAAACAACAGAAAAATTATTTGAAGCAGGAGTAAACGTTGTATTAGGAACTGGTTCTATGGTGGTACAGGAAAGTACAGAAGAATTAACTGAAAGTAGTCATTTATATGCAATTTATTCGTTAGGTGATTTTATAGGGACAGCTTTAAATGAAGACAATGCTTTAAGTATAATTGCAAATATCGAATTTAAAAAAGAAATAACTAAAGATAAATCTGGAAATGTTAAAAAGACAAAGCTTGATATAGAAGTAGGAAAACCTATTGGAATTTGGACTACTTTTGATAATAAATATTCTAGAAAAATGTATTTATTAAAAGATGAGATAACAAATTATAACAGTAATAAATCAAATGTTAGTGCTAAAGAATATAAAAAAATGCAAAAGGCAAATGATAGAATTGATACTATTTTTGCTAAGTAAAGTAACATAGAAAATATAAGTTAAGAGGAAACAAAGAATTTAATTTTGTTTCCTCTTTTGAACAAAGTAAATAAAAGTATTAAAAACTATTTATTTTTAGTTATTTATGGTATATAATATCGTTAATAAAGGAGGAAAAAAATTATGAATTTTTATGACAAAATACATGAATTAGCAAGAGCATTAAAAGAAACAGAAGAATATAAGGAGTATATAAAACTAAAAAATGAATTAAAATCAGATGAAAAAAAATATAACATGGTTAAAGATTTTAAAGAAAAACAAAGAGATCATCAAGTTAAATATTTAAGTGGACAAGATGTATCTAAAGAAGAACAAGAAAATATGCAAAATTTATACTCTATTTTAATACAAGATGAAAAGGTAAGAAAACTTTTAGAGAGTGAAATGAAAATAGATGTATTCCTTGCAGATATGCAAAAAATTATGGGGGAAGCAATAAAGGAGATTGTTGAATTTTAATGAAATTTTTTAAAGCATTAAAATATTTCAAAAAAGGAAGTAAGGAACTACAAGAAGCGAATAATATAGTAGAAAAACTACCTGAAAATTCTGTTATTGCAAAAGATATTTTAAATATAGTTTCAAACAATACTACTAAAGTGATTTTTGATAAAAATATAAAAAACAGCTATTATATTTATTTTAAAGATACTATTTACATATCATCTAAGGAAAAGAATAATAACTTTCATAGATGTTTGCTAATTGCACATGAATGTAGGCATTCTATACAGTCAAAATTAGTGCAAAGAATTAATTTTATTTTATCTAATATTGAGTTAATCTTTTTTATCCTAACTTTTGTTATGATTATATGGTTTAAAATTTATTGCATTAGGTATGTATATTTAGCAACTTGTATTTTAAGTATGGTACCAAGGCTTTATTTAGAATTAGATGCAATATTTAATTCTTTAAAGATTTCAAACACCTATGTTAGTACAAAGTTAGACAAAAAAGAAATTGAAAAGTTAAATGAAATATATAAAGATCAAATAAAGATATTATTACCAATATCTATTATTACACTTTTTCTCGATAAAATAATTAGAATATTTGTTATATTTTTGCTTAAGTTTATAATATAATGTACAGGTTATTTACATAGGATTTATTAGGTGATTTGTATGAAACTTTCAAATAAACAAAAATATACGCTATATATTGCTACTATTATTATATTACTTTTAGCACTTTTTACTCATGAATTTTTAAATAATCCAGAATATAACAGCTTGGATGCAGAGAATAAAAATGTAAATATTTATACTGGAGAATAAGTCTACGAATATATGGGGAAAAAATCTACATATATTAGTAGACTTTTTTAAAACAGATAAGCTATATTTAAAGTAACAATGGTATTTAAATTAACATATTATATACTAGATGTAAACTATACATCTAGAAGGAGCATAAGCAATGAGTAATAAATGTTGTAATAACGGATTTAATGATTTTAGTTGCAATTGCGGTAATAGTTGTGAAAGTAACTGTAATTCAAATAAATGTTGCATAGAAGGGCCAATCGGACCACAAGGACCAATGGGAAGACCTGGTGTACAAGGACCAATTGGACCAGTGGGACCACAAGGACCAGTAGGTCCACAGGGACCAATCGGTGCAACTGGAGTAACAGGTGCTCAAGGGCCACAAGGAATACAAGGACCTCAAGGAGTTCAAGGTGCAACTGGAGCTACAGGGCCAACAGGACCAACAGGACCAACAGGATCTACTGGAGCACAGGGTGCTCAAGGAATACAAGGGCCTCAGGGAGTTCAAGGTGCAACTGGAACAACAGCAACAAATGATAACTTGTTAGTAGCAAATGTTGCAACACAAGCTGTTACTGCAAATTCAAATGTTGTACTTGGAACAACTCAAGTTACAAATGGAACATCAATTTCATATACAGCTCCAGATACTGTAAATTTACAACCTGGAACTTATTTAGTTGAATATACAGCAGTGGTAAATGATACTACAGGAACAGGAAACATTGGTGGAACAATACTATTTAATGATACTGCTTTACCATATGCTTCAACTTATTATGATAATGAAACAGACTCAGATACGATAAAATTACAAGCAATTGTTACAGCAAATACTGCTTCTACTATAAAAGTACAAAACCAATCAACTGTAACATTAAACTATATAAATTCAAATTTAATAGTAGTAAAATTAGCTTAGTAATATAAAAAACTATAAATAATTAAATATAAAAGGCAGGAACTAACCTGCCTTTTAATCATATATAATAAATGTTTAATAAACGCATATAAATGTAAATAGGTGATTATGTGAAAGAATATGTATTAAAGAAAAGAATTATATTTGTTTTTGTATTAGTGTGTATTTCTTTTGTTACTTATGGTATAATAAATATGCGAAGATTACCAAATCAGGTGGCAAAGACAAATGCACTTCCTATTACTAATAAAATTATAGTGATTGATGCAGGCCATGGACTTCCAGATGAGCGGAGCCATTGGTTTTAATGGAACCACTGAACAAGCTATTAACTTAAGCATATCATTAAAGATACAAAAATTAATAGAACAAAGTGGTGCAACAGTTATATTAACTAGAAGTGATGAGAATGGTATTTATTCTTTAGATAGCAAGAGTATAAGGAATAAAAAAGTAAGTGATATAAAAAATAGGGTAGAAATAGGTAATAATAGCAATGCCGACCTTTTTATTTCTATACATTTAAATAAATATCCTCCATCAGAGGTGTATAGAGGATGGCAAACATTTTATCAAAAAAATAATGATAAAAGTAAGGAAATAGCAAGTCTTATACAAACGAAATTAGGACAAAATATAGAATTTAAAAATAATAGAACACCTATGCCTATTAGTGGGATATATATTATGGAGCATGTTGAAATTCCTTCGGTTATAGTGGAATGTGGCTTTTTATCTAATCCAGAAGAGGATAATTTATTAAAAGAAGATAATTACCAAAATAAACTTGCATGGGGTATATACTTAGCCTTGCAAGAGTATTTTTCAAAAGGAGAATAAGATAGATGAATAAATTTATGAACGAAGCGCTTAAAGAGGCTAAAAAAGCATATAAAAAATTAGAGGTACCAGTGGGAGCAGTTATTGTAAAAGACGGAGAAATAATAGCAAAAGCACACAATTTAAGAGAAACTAAATTATCTCCTGTTGCTCATGCAGAAATATTATGCATTGAAAAAGCTTGTAAAAAACTAAAAACTTGGAGATTAGATGGTATGGAAATGTATGTAACTTTAGAACCATGTCCAATGTGTGCGGGTGCATTAATTCAATCTAGAATAAAAAAAATATATATTGGGGCTAAAGATATAAAAAACGGTTGTGTAGGTTCAGTATGTAATGTTTTAGATGAAAGTTTTACACATAAAATAGAATATGAATATTTAGAAGGAAGCGAAGAGTGTTCTAAAATATTAACTGATTTTTTTAAAGAACTTAGAGCATTAAAAAAGAAAGAAAAAGAATAATATAGCAAAAAAACTCCAAATGTTATAAAAGCATTTGGAGTTTTTTGGTGCCCTTGAGACGAATCGAACGTCCGACCAACGACTTAGGAGGTCGCTGCTCTATCCACTGAGCTACAAAGGCATAAATAATTTATAAAATAATTATATCATAAAATGTATCTCAAATCAATAATGAATTAAGGTATTTATGAGTTTATAAAGAGCAAAATAGTTGTTGAAACAAAAAAATATATTAGATAAAGAAAATGCAAATTTATAATATTGATATAGTTGTCGAAATTTGATATAATATACTTATATTGCCAAAAGGGAGATATCATTTATGATTAAAAAAAGATATTTAATAATTAGTTTTACTTTAGTAATAATGTTGTTGGCTACTTTTACATGTTATAATATTTTTGCAGCTAAATCTGAAATATTAGGAAATGTAAGTATATTTAATAAATTAGGCGAAAAGTCAGACGATAGTCAATATGTAAATAAAGAAGTGTTAGGCTTAAAAGAAATAGATGAAGAAACTGATGAAAAAAATCAAAGCCTTGAAAATGTTTTTGTTAAGCAATCTGACATAGTAATTTCAGATAAACCAGTTATAGAAGAAAAAGAAACTAAAGACGAAATAACAAGAGAAGAAATTGTTCAAAAGGCTTCTAGCACACTTTTAGAAGAGAATGTTGAAGATATTAATGAAAACATAGTAGCCAATGAAAATAAATTTTTAAAGCTTTCTAAAAATGAAAAATCAATAGCAACTTTAGAGGCAATGATTTTTTCACTTGTACAACCAAGTTGGTTCTTTACTAATAGTAAGATAGTAATAGATTCAGAAGGAATTGATGAGAATACTAAATATTTAACTTTTGGTGAATTAAATAAAAATTTACTTAAAAATAAATGTGGAGATATACATATATTTGCTTATGATGAAGTATGGAATAATGGAGAAGACTATGTTTTAAGAACAAGATATTATATAAAGTAATGGATAGTTTTAGTTTAAACTATCCATTATTTGTATATATTATAATATAGAGAAAGAATTTTATTTAGAAAAATTTTGGTTGAAGGATAGAATTTGAAGTATTTTTTTATGATTGCTGCATCTGTATAATTTTTCATAAACTTTATACTTCTTTGAATGTTCCAATCAATTCTTTGCGAAGAATTTAAATTATTCTTTTTAGCTATTTCGTTGCAAATTATATATATTTTTGGGATATATGTATATTTTTTATTAATACAAATGTCTAAAAAATTTACTATATATTTATAACCTAAACTTGATTTATTAAAAGTAAATATCTCTAAGAGTTTATTTATCTTGTTTGCATTACATTCTTTTTCATTTGTTGATATAGCTAATTCTTTTAAAGATTGTGATAATTTTTTTTGATTTTTAGGCATTATAATGTAAGAAAATATATCGGTATAAATATATTTGAAACGTTCTAAATTCTGATCAATATTTTTTGATATAACAATTGTCCTATTTAGGATTTTTTTTTCTTTTAATATATTTAATATATCATATGCATTTAATTTATTCATATTTATATTTAAAATAACAATGTCAATAATTCTTTCTTGTAATAACTTTTGTATTTCAATTTTTGAACAACTGATTTTTAGTATTTTACAATTGTTTGCAGGATAAGCATATATTTCGTTAAATAAATTTTGGATAGAATATATATCATCATCTATTAATAATGTATTTATCATTTTCTCACCATATATTATACAAATTAAGACAAAAATATACAAAAAAATCCAAAAAATTCCAAAAAATTCCAAAAAAATATCTTCTTATTGAAAAAAATTATTATGTTTTGTTAAAATTTAATTAGATGAATAAATATTATTTCAAGTTAATTAACTTAGAAAGGAGAATTTCTATTATGAAACTAGCACGTGGACCTAATGTTTAAATAAGAAAAAAATATAAAAAAATAATGGAGGAATAAAAAATGAAAAAATTACGGAATAAAAAAATTTGTACAATTATAGGTATGATAATGATACTTGCATCTGTGTTTTCCATTTCAGCATTTGCTGAAGAGAATGAAGCTGTTGATGTGTCACCAAAGGTAATCACTCAGGATGTAACAGTATCTCCATTGGGAATAATTAATCCCTCGTGTCCTTTTATTTATCAAACTACTTTTCTTTTTAATGGTACATCACCTTTTGAAACTTTCGAAGGCGGAAATAATGTAGTTATATCTGCGTCTGCAACAGATCAAAATGGAAACAGTGTTTCAGGAGCTACAATACATGTTGAGCTTTATGAATATGCAAGCGGAAACGCAGTTGCTTCTTTAAACTCTCCGGTAAATGGTGAAGCTACTGTGGCTTATGGTAGTATAACTCCTGGTGGAAGTTATTGTTTTAAATATACGACAGATATGTTACATATGGATACTTGGTTTACTGTACGGCTAGTAGCAGTAGTATACTGAATAGGCTGAAAAAACGGCTATAAAATTAAAGAATTTTATGGTCGTTTTTTTGTACAATATTAATTTAAATTTATTTCTAAGTTCCAATTTCCTTCTTTTATTACTTTATTGTCAGAGCTATTTTCATAAGTTAAGTTTCCTAATAATAAAATTTTGTTAAAATTGATATTTAACTTACTACTTTGAGGAAATTTACCATCTGAATTTAAAATTAGTAAATATCTGATATTCTTTTGGTTTTTTTCTAAAAATTGTGAGTTATAGCTAGTTGTTAAAATACTCAAATTATCATACGTCACTGTATTGGATTTTGCATTGCTATTATTAATATAGGTTTTATATTTCTCTGGATCCATACAATACAATATATTATTGTTTTCGTCAGTAATTAGCATATCTGGAAATTCTATTAGATTAACATTTTCTTTTAATTGTTTATAAAATTTAAAATCAAAGACAATGTATATTTTTGAATCACTTATTAAAACATTGGTTACTTTTACACCTACTTTATTTGATTTTTGATAATTCATAGATATATTTTGCATTTTATTATTGGCTATGTTAGTATATACTCCTTCATCTAAATATCCAATATTACTTTTTGAATGATAATTAAAAAAGTTGTTACCTACAGATATAGAAGAGGATAAAAGAATAAAAGATAGTATTACTGCTACATATTTAAAGTTTGGATTACGTTGATGAATTTTTTTTATAAAGAATTTATCTTTCTTCTTATCCAGATTTGAACATCTATTATATATATCTTCAATAGCTTCTTTGTTATTCATCATATGAAATTCCCTCCTCTTTTAATAGTTTTTTTAAACCTTTCTTAGCATTATATAGCAAAGCTCTTACTTGAACTTGTGATTTGTTAAGTATTCTACATATCTCAGAAGTATTCATTCCTTCAAAATCTGAAAGATAAATAACTGATTGGTAGTCTGACTTTAATTTGTGTATAATTTCATTAATTTGTTTTAGTTTTTCTTTATTATGAATTTGGTCTGTCAAATTAATAGTGTCAATTATTTCTGTATTAAATTCAGTGTCAAAACTGTCATTTATATTACTTTCTTTTTTGAATTTATTCAAATGATTTATGGCTCTGCTTTTGGCAATTGTATATAAATAGCTTTTTAGTTTATATTTAGAATTGTAATATTCTTTATTTGTTAACAAGTATACAAAAGCATCTTGAACAATATCTTCTGCAACAGTAGTGTCTTTTGTATATCCAGAAATAAAATATATCATATTAATACGATGTCTTTCTACAATTTTTTCAAAGGCAGTTTTATCTCCTTTCAAGAAATCTTTGTATAATTCTTCATCTGTTTTTACCATCACGTTAAATCCCTTCTTATTAATCTTCTCCTTTTAATTATACAATTATCTGGGCTAAAAATCATTGAATTTTGGAAAAAAAATAAAAAAAAACAGAAAAAAATTAAAAACAAGCTATATTTTAAGCTTGTTTAAAATGTTATTTATTCTATTTTTTAATTCAAAAAAAGTGTAAGGTTCATGTAAGATAGATACATTTTTTAAAGAATTTACTTTTGAATTATTATTGCCTTTTAAAATTACAATCGAATTAATATTATTTCCATTTATATATGTTATATCTTTAGTACTAAGTTTAAGTTTATCATCTAATTCTATTATTAAAATATCAATATCATTTAAACTTTCATCGTATATTGTAGAAAGTAAAGTAGAGTAGTAGCATATCGAATCATTATACATATCATTTAGAAAGTTAATCATATTAAAAATTTTCTTTACATCTTTATTTATTATTAATATTTTCAAATTAATCACCACACATAGATATTATTTGCATTATATATCTATTTTATTAATATTTTGATGTTAATTTTATATTACTTTAAGTATATTTTTAGAATTATTTTAACAAATTTATATAAATTTTAATTTTTTTATGAAAGAACTTTGATAAATAGAATTTTGATTTGTATAATAAATAGATATGCACAGAGAGACTGGTTATAGTGCGTATATGTAACTTTATTTTTTGTGCATATAAATAATTTTAAAACTCCTAATGTACCATCACAACCTTATATGTTTTGGGTTTTAGAATTATGTAGAGATTCCATTTATTTGGAGTCTTTTTTTATTTTTTAAATATTTTTTGATTTTTGATTTACTGCAAAATATAAAAACAAACAACCTGCCACATTATATTTGTGGCAGGTCATAGCTTAAAATTTAATCTTCTTTTATAATTTTTCTCACAGGTCTTATTCTGTACTCTGAATGAAAGTATTGTATCATATCTATGAAACCGTGAGCATTCTCGTAGTTATCAAAAAAGAATGTTGCATACTCATCGTTTTCTTCATATCTACTTACTTTATCAAGTGGGTGTGGAACATAGTTGTCAGTAGGTTTATTTTTGTATATCCTTACTTCATAGCAAGAATTTGAATCGTCTTTACCTAAAAAAATCATATATTCATATCCCTCTCCTGTTATGGAGAGCGTTAAGAATGTTCCATCATCTCGTTTAAGACGATTTTCTGAAACAAATCTTACTATATCTCAATGACATAAAAATTTTTTTGCAATTGCATAAAAATACCTCCTTAAAATAATTATTTTATAATAAGTGTATGTTAAGAAATCAATATGGCCATTTTATCACTTTAGGTTGAGTTTTTCAAATGTTTTGATATAATTTTTATTTATTTCATTAAAATCTTTATTATTTATATAGCAAGTTTTTCCATTTTTATTAAAAATTTAAACAATCCTTTTATAGCTTAAATTTTCCATGTATTCCATTTTTGCGGTGGAATGGCTTAAAGAAGTTAAATCATAATGAAAATATTTTATATCTTTGTTACATTGTGTTATGGACTAAAAAATAAAACGTGGAATATTATAAAAATGAGGTTCCATGAAAAATACATGAAACCTCATCTTTTGGTGCAGCTGACAGGATTTGAACCTGCAACCGTCTGATTCGTAGTCAGATACTCTATCCAGTTGAGCTACAGCTGCATACATATTTATTATACATTATTTTTGTTAGAATTTCAATATAATTTGAAAAACAAATATCAAAAGAGCGAAATTTACATAATTATTAACTAAAAGTATTTACAAAATAAAAAAATATGATATAATATTTATGTAAAATTTAAAAGGCGGATGTGAATAAAATGAAGAAATTGTTAGCAGTAATATTTTTAGTAGGTATAACTTTTTTAGGAAATAGTTATATATATGGAGCAACAAATGTAAAAAATAATAATGTTAATTCTGTAAGTAATATAGTAAACCAAAATAATAATGTGAGTGCTACAGAAATGGAAGAGTATTTTGATGGATTGCTTGGAATAGGAAGCATAAAAGATATAGATGTAAAATCATTTTTCTTAAATCCACTTGAACTTTTATGGCTATTCTTTAAGGCTATATTTATTGTTGTTGCAATAAATGTGGTGGCTCACGTTGTATGTAAAGGTGCTTTTTCGTATAGCGATATTTTAAAAAGAAGAATAAAAGCTCGAAGATTAAATAAAGTATTAAGAGATATCTATGATTAACGGTTTAGGAATAATCCTTAACCGTTAATTTTTTTAGTTGTTTGCATTTAAACATACATTTTTGAATATACATTTAATAAAATTAATGTAAAAAATAAAAAAGGAGAAGGTATGTCAAAAATTTGGGCTTTTATGATTATATTTAGTATAGTTATAGCTTTTTTTACTGGATATACAGAAAATGTAATAACCTGCATTATGGATAGTGGTAAGAACGCTACGGAAAATGTCATATCATTAATTGCTATGACATGTTTTTGGAGCGGTATCTTTAATATATTTGAAAATACAAAGGCAATAAGCAAATTTGGAAATTTTTTTAAGAAATTTATATATAAATTATTTGATAAAAAAGAACTATCAGAAAAGAGTGTTGAATATGTAAGTATGAATATAGCTTCGAATGTACTTGGAGTTGGAAATGCTGCAACAGTAAATGGGATAAAAGCAATGGAAGAATTACAAAAAGAAAACCCAATAAAAGAATTACCGAATGACAATATAGCTACTTTTGTTTTACTCAATACTGCATCTGTTCAACTAATTCCAACCAGTATGATTGCACTTAGAGCACTATATGGTTCACAAAATCCTAGTAGTATTATTTATCCGGTTTGGATAGTTACTTTTATAGCATTAATTGTTGGGATAATTAGTATAAAAATATTAAATAAAAAAATGTAAGGAGAAATATGCTAAATTACATTGTTGTTTCTATTGTGCCTCTTACAATACTTAGTATTATAGTAATAGGAATAAAAGAAAAAAAAGATATTTTTAAATATTTTATTGAAGGCGTTTTGAAACGGTTTAAAAGTTGTATATGACATTTTTCCGTATATATTAGCTATAACTATTGCAATAGGTTTATTAAATAAAACTGGTGCAATTAATGTAATAATGAAGCCGATTGAACCATTATTACAATATTTAAATATACCATCGGAAATAATACCGCTTTGTATTTTAAGACCACTTTCAGGTGGAGCTTCTATGTCCGCAGTTATGGATATTTTTAAAGAAGTGGGGCCAGATAGTAAGGCTGGAAAAATGGCATCTATAATTATGAGTGCAAATGAAACTACCCTTTATACTATAACTGTATTTTTAGGAGCTGTTAAAATAAAAAAAGTAAGAGGAATTTTAATAGCAGGCTTAATAGCGGATTTTGTGGCTACTATAATTTCAATATTTTTAGTTAATATTGGAATAATATAAAATAAATATTGAAAAAAATTATAAATATATTATATAATTTAATTACTAAAAAATATTTAAAAAGGTAAAGAGGGATTATATGATATATTTAGAAATAATTACGCTAATCATAATTTTGGTTGTAATGATATATATGAGTGCTATTTCAACAGCATATCTTGCAACATCTAAAGATGAATTAGCACTTAATGAAATAAAAGATAAAGAAAAAATAAAAAAATTAAAGTATATTATGAAAAATTCAAGCCTTTTAGTGTCTTCAGTAACTTCTGGAGTATCTTTTTTAAATTTATGGCTTGGAGCATTAATAGTTGAAATAGTTGCAGCACCAATATATAAAAAGTTTAGTTTTGTGTTTTTAGGCACAAATTATCTTTTTAAATATGTAGTGATTTTATTTGTAACTTTGATTTTTACATATTTATTATATATATTTGCAGATACAATGCCTAAAGCGTATGCTATAAAACATAGGAAAAAAATAGTTTTATCAAGTATTAATTTTTTGTATTACATTTCAAAAATTTTTTCTCCAATTACTAAACTTACCAGTAAAACAGAAGAACTAATTATGAGAATGTTTAAAGTTGATAGAAAGGCAAAAATAGAATATAGTGATTCTGAAGTAAGAGAAGTAGTTGAACTTGCTAAAGAGCAAGGTAATTTAAATAGATATGAAAGTGAAATATTATCTAATTTTTTAAAATTGGATAAAATAACTGCTAAGGATATTATGAAAGATATGGAAGAAGTAGCAGTACTTGATTTAAATAGTAACAAAGAACAAATTAAAAATGTTATATTAAATTATGGATATACAAGAATTCCAATATGTGATACTGATAAAAGGAATATCGTTGGAATTATAAACGTTAAAAATGTGCTTAAAAATATGTTGGAAGAAAAAAGTACAAAAAAGTTAGATACAACAAAATATGTTAAACCGTGTATGAAAATTTCATCAGGAAAAAGAATAGATTTATTGTTTAATGAGATGAAGGCTAATAAAGAACATATTGCTATAGTAACAAAAGAAAAAAATATTGCAATTGGAATTATAACCATGGAAGATATAATTGAAACTATGGTGGGAAATATAGAAGATGACTTTGAAAAATATAAATAAAAAAATGAGGCTTTACTTTTAGTATAAGTAGGCCTCATTTACTTTGTTAAAGTTTAAAATTCACGACAAGGGCAGAAGTAAAAGTTTTTTTGTATTAATTCTTCTCTTTTTTCCTTTGCCAGTAAAAAACATTTTAATGCTTTATCAGTTAATATAAACATATCAGAGTTTTCAGGTAAAATTGATATTAACCCTTCAGATAAAAAATCATTTATTGACATGTTTGGGGTGTAAAAAAAGTTGGTCAGATTTTCTTTAGTGTATTTTATTTTCCAAGGAATTTTACAAATATTAGGATCTTTTTTTCTTTCTTCTTCGAAGTAATCTTCTACTAATTCCAATAGTATTTTCATTAAGTCGATGTTTATCCCCATCTCTTCGGCAGCAGGATATAGAGTAAAATAACATCCTCTTAACCGTACATCTCCTTCTTTTAAATTAATATTTTCCATAGTAATCGCTCCTTTAAAAATTATTTTAATATATAAAAAAATATTATGTATATATCATACTATATTTATATGTAAAAATCAACTTTCTGGATAAAAATAGTATATTGCAATATCACAATTTATCTAAAAATGTGAAAAGGTTATTAGAAGTAAGTATTAGAGCTTTATATATTGCTTAGTTGAATGAAACTAATAAAGTTATAAAAAAGATTAAAAATAGTATTTAAATATTTATTCTAAGTGACTAAAATTTTAGTCGCTTTTTTGTTGAAAAAAATATATTTTTTTGGTATAATAAACTTGTAAAAATGTGACTTTTAAGTATAAAAGAAAGAAGAGGAAAAACTATGGCTTTAACACCTATGATGCAGATGTATCTTGAAACTAAAGAAAAATATAAGGATGCTATATTATTCTATAGACTCGGTGATTTTTATGAAATGTTTTTTGACGATGCAATTACTTGTAGTAGAGAATTAGAACTTACACTTACTGGAAAAGATTGTGGATTAGAGAAAAGAGCACCAATGTGCGGTATTCCACATCATGCAGTAAATACATATATACCTAAACTTGTAGAGAAAGGATATAAAGTAGCTATTTGTGAGCAATTAGAAGATCCTAAAGAGGCTAAAGGAATAGTAAAAAGAGATGTTGTAAAAATAATAACACCTGGTACTATCACAGAACTTACTATGCTTGATGAAAAGAAAAATAATTATATTTCTTCCGTTTGCATTGAAGGTAAAGAAGTTTCAATAGCTTTTTGCGATATTTCTACAGGTGAGTTTATGTTTTCTAGCATTAATGGTACAGACTTAAATATTAAATTAATAAATGAGATAGCAAGAATATCACCTGCTGAGATTATTGTTACAAAGAAAGATAAAGAAAATAAAGCATTTATATCAGAAATAGATAAGGCATTTAATATTTATGTTTCGGTATATAATAATTTGGAAGAAAATGCAGCTTTAGAAGAAATATTAAAAAATACTAATGTTAAATTAACAGAAAATGAAAATAAAGCTTGTATACTACTTCTAAATTATGTTTTGGAAACTCAAAAAACAAGCATTAACCAATTAAATACGATTAAAAAGTATGCAATTGATAAATTTATGCAACTAGATGCTACAACAAGAAGAAATCTAGAAGTTTTAGAATCGAATAGAGAAAAAACAAAAAAAGGAAGTCTTCTTTGGGTACTTGATAAAACCTCTACTGCAATGGGAGGAAGAAAAATAAGGAAATGGCTTGAAGCTCCTTTGATAGAAAAAAACGAAATTGTTAAAAGACAATCTGCAGTAGAAGCTTTGGTTCAAAATAGTCTTTTGAGAAATGATTTAGTAGAAGGTTTAAAGAGTATATATGATATTGAAAGACTTATATCTAAAGTGGTAGGAGGAAGTGCTAATGCACGAGAACTTATATCACTTAAAAATTCATTTGAAAAACTACCAAGTGTAAAATCTGTTATACTTGAGATTATCAATAAAACAAATAATGATTATTTAAAAGAATTATATAATGATTTAGATAATCTTGAAGATTTAAAAGAACTAATAAATGTGGCAATTGTTGAAGATCCAGGAATTAATATTAAAGAAGGCGGAATTATTAAAGATGGCTTTAATTCAGAAGTAGATGAATACAGAAAAGCCTCAACAGAGGGGCAAAATTGGCTTATGGAGCTTGAAGCTAAAGAAAAGGAACGTACAGGAATTCATGGCAAATGGTTAAGAGTAGGATATAATAGAGTTTTTGGATATTATATAGAGGTTACTAATTCATATAAGTCACAAGTTCCAGAAGATAGATATATACGTAAGCAAACTTTAGCAGGAGCTGAAAGATATATTACCGAAGAATTAAAAGAAATAGAAGATAAAATTTTAGGAGCCAAAGATAAACTTGTCGATATCGAATACAAACTATTTTGTGAGATTAGAGATAAAATTGCAAGTAATGTAATAAGAATACAAAAAGTTGCTTCTGTTATATCAACTTTGGATGTACTTACTTCTTTTGCAAATGTAGCAATAGAGAACAATTATGTACGCCCACAAATTATAGACAGTGGTGATATTGAAATAAAAGAAGGTAGACATGCAGTTGTAGAAAAGGCTATTAAATTTGAAAATTTTATTCCAAATGATGTATACTTAAATAATAGCAGTGATAGACTATTATTGATTACTGGACCAAACATGGCTGGTAAATCTACATATATGAGACAAGTTGCAATCATTACATACATGGCACAAATAGGTAGCTTTGTTCCAGCAACTGAAGCTAAAATATCAATAGTTGATAGAATATTTACAAGAATTGGTGCATCTGATGACTTAGCTATGGGACAATCAACTTTTATGGTAGAAATGCAAGAACTTTCAAACATACTTGAAAATGCTACCAAGGATAGCCTTATAATTTTAGATGAAATAGGCCGTGGAACTTCAACGTATGATGGTCTTGCAATTGCTTGGGCTACTGTAGAATACGTAGCAAGTAAAGAACATATTGGAGCTAAAACACTATTTGCAACACATTATCATGAACTTATTGAACTTGAAGGAAAAGTAGAAGGCGTTAAAAATTATTCTGTAGATGTTAAAGAAAAAGGAGATGAAGTTATTTTCTTAAGAAAAATAACTCCAGGTGGAGCAGATGAATCTTATGGAATATATGTTGCTAAACTTGCAGGAATTGAAAAGTCAGTTATTAAAAGAGCTAAAGAAATTTTAAAAGATTTAGAAAATGTAGATTTGGCTAAAAAAACTATAAATGATAAAAAGAAAAAAATTACTACTGAAGAAATTCAAGTAGATATGTTTAATTACAAGATGGCTGAAATTACTAGAATACTGGAAAAAACTAATTTAGATGAGCTATCTCCAAAAGATGCTTTAGACGTATTATACAGACTAAAAGAAAAATTAGATTAAATAGTGAAAAACTAATAATAATAAAAGAGGTTAGAATATGGGATCATTAATTATGCATTTGTGTGTAGCAAATGAACTTAAGAAAAAATATAAATTTTCTGATAAATTTATTGTTGGAGAATTAATGCCAGATTTATTAAAAATGGCAGGAAAAGAGAAAAGTCAAACTCATTATTTACAAGAAGTTATTGAAGATTCAGGGGTAAAGACTTTACCTAATGTACTTAAATATGAAGAGGAAAATGCTGAAAATATTAAGGATGAAAAAGTGCTTGGATATATGTCACATCTTGTTCAAGATAAGGTATGGTTTGACAAATATATTGGAAAATATGCTAAAACTGATGCAAATGATATAGATAAGATAGAATACTTGCAATATAACATTACTAAAAAAGCAAAAGATTTTTCTAAAGATATGAATAACGATTATATAAATACTAATAAATATTTAGCAGAAAAGTATGATTTAGATATAGCAGGTATAAAAAACACTTTAAAGGGGCTTTCAAAGGATAAGGTTATAAAAGACAAGATTGACAAAGCATTTAAATTTAACGATATTAATTTTAAAAAGCAAAATGTATTTATTACTGAAGATGATTTAGAAAACTATATAAATGAAGCTGTTAAAAAGTCAAGTATAGAAATAGATAAGATTTTGGATAAATAAAAAATGGAGATTGAGGGGGAAAAACAGAAATGGCAAAACAAATTGTTTATCATGGGAGTTATTTAAAAATAGAAAAGCCCGAAATAATAATTGGCAAATATACAAAAGATTTTGGTCAAGGCTTTTATTGCACACTTTTAAAAGAGCAAGCTATAAAATGGGCAAAAAAGTATGATACTGGAGTGGTTAATATTTACGAATATGATGAAAACTCTAAACTAAATATTAAGGAGTTTGCTATTATGACAGAAGAGTGGCTTAACTTTATTATTGAATGCAGAAGCGGAAAAAAACACCGGCTATGATATCGTTATTGGAGCTATGGCAGATGACCAAGTATATAACTATGTCACTGATGTTATAAACAACAAAATAACTCGTGAGGCGTTTTGGGAACTAGCTAAATTTAGGCATCCAACACATCAAATTGCGTTCTGCACTGAAAAAGCTTTAGAATGCTTAAAATTTTATGGAACAGAGGAGGTGTAAGTATGCCTTTTGAAACTTCTGAGGAAAATGATTTGTTTTATACATGTAGTTTGATAGAATATATAGCAAGAAAAACTAAAAATAAGAAGAAATATATTGTTGAGAGTTTAGGAGAAAAAAATATAAAAAAAATACTAGAATTAGCTGAAATTTATCATGTGGAAAATATAGATAAAGTTGCAAGCGAATATATAGAAAAATGTAAAATAAAAAATGGTGATTATGATATACTTAATAATTGTAAATATGATATACCATCATATTTTGATATTGGTAAAGTATATGAAAGATTGATAATCATGGTAGATAGTAGTAAAAAAGACTATGTACATTCATTGATACAAGTGTTATCGTCGTGGATAGTGGAAAAAATAGACAATTATAATAGTAGTATGTATTACGAAAATCCTGAGTATATATATGAATGTTATAAACAAGGAAAAGTTATATAAAAAATTAATACAAAAGGAGGGATAAATTATGGGAAGTATTGTACTTCTAGATGAACTTACTATAAATAAAATTGCTGCAGGTGAAGTTGTAAATAGACCATCATCTATAGTAAAAGAATTAATAGAAAACTCTATTGATGCTAAAGCTACATCTATTACAATAGAAATAAAAAATGGTGGAATAAAGTATATTAAAATTGTAGATAATGGAATGGGATTTGCATCAGATGATATAGAACTTGCTTTTGAAAGGCATGCTACAAGTAAAATACGTAAGGAAGAAGATCTTTTAAAAATTACTTCCATGGGATTTAGAGGAGAAGCACTTGCTTCTATTGCAGCTGTTGCAAAAGTTACACTAACAACTAAAAATGTAAATGAAGATATAGGAAATGTTGTACAAGTAGAAGCAGGGAATATTTTATCTAAAATGGAAACAGCCTCTGTAACTGGTACAAAAATAGAAATAAGAGATGTTTTCTATAATGTTCCAGCACGTTTCAAATTCTTAAAAAAAGATTCTACAGAAGCAGGATATATAGAGGATGTAGTAATTCGTGAAGCCTTAGCTAATCCATCTATATCATTTAAATATATAAATAATTCTAAAACTATAATTCAAACAAATGGGAATGGAAACTTAAAAGACACAATCTATGATATATTTGGAAAAGAAATTTATCAAAATTTAACTGACCTTAATTTTGAATTAAATAATATAAAAATAAATGGAGCAATTGGATTACCAAAAATTTCACGTTCAACAAGGATGCATCAATTTACATTTATTAATTCTAGATATATAAAAGATAAAACAATAAATGTGGCTATTGATAGAGCATGTGAACAAAAATATGCTATCAACAAATTTCCGTTTATTGTTATGAATTTAAGTATTAATCCTTCACATATTGATGTTAATGTACATCCTGCAAAACTTGAAGTAAAATTTGAAGATGAAGCAAAAGTTTTTGATGCTATTTACTATGCTATAAGATCTGCACTTGAAGAGTATGAAAAAAGCACTAGTCCATTTACTAACATAAAATCTGTGCAAACTGTGGATAAGATAGATCAAATTTCTAAAGATTTGCGTAATAACGGAGTAATAAAACAAGATGTGATAGCTGAAAAAAAATTTGATTTTGGTGAAATTGGCAAGACTACAGAAAATATGGCTCAAGATAAAGAAGTAGAAGATACTTCTAGCAGTATATCTGAATTTACTAATAATCCTGAGTTAAATTCAAATTTAAATTCTACTACTAGTACTGCTTACCTAGATATGAATCAAGAACTTACTAAAAATGAATTAAGTACTATAGAAGAAGTAGCACAAAATGAGTATCACGTAAATGAGGTAAAGGAGCAAATTGAATCTCAAAAAAACTTTGAAACATATACAGAAAATGTTGAAATTCCAGATATAGAGCCTAAAGAAAAAAATGAGGTAGCATATAAATATGTTGGACAAGTATTCGATACATATATAATTATTCAAATCAAAGATACAATGTATATAATTGACCAACATGCTGCACATGAAAGACTTTTATATGAACAAATAAAAACAGCATATTACAGTAAAGATAAACAAACTCAACTTTTGCTTATTCCAACACTTGTAGAACTTACAACTAAGGAAATGGACGTCGTGAGAAATAATATGGAAATGTTTGAAAGAGCAGGATTTATGCTTGAAGAGTTTGGGGAAAATAGTATAAAAATATCAGGTGTTCCAAATATTGGATATGATATTGAATATAAATCTATGTTTAGAGATATAATTGATGAATTATTAGGGGCGAATAAAACAGAAAAGAGTGAAAAAGAATTTAGATTTTTGGCAACTCTTGCATGTAAAGCTGCAGTAAAGGGAAGAATGAGACTTGACGAAAAAGAGCAAATTGCATTGATAGAAGAAATGGTAAAACTAGATAATCCATTTACTTGCCCACATGGAAGACCAACAGCTTATGAGATAACAAAGTATGAAATAGAAAGAAGATTTTTAAGAAAATAAAAAGAAGGCGGTAAAATGAAAAAAGTAGCATATGCAACACGTGGTGTGCTTGTAAGAGAAAATAAAGTATTATGCATAGAAAATAAAATTCCAAGGGAAGGTTATTATGATTTACCTGGAGGAGGAATAGAAGAAGGAGAAACACCATTTGATACATGTAAAAGAGAATTTAAAGAAGAAACAGGTATAAATGTAGTAGCTGCAGATTATAAAGGAACATTAGAAATAGAAACATCCGATAGTATCATAAATTTAAAAATATTTTTAATAAATAAATATACTGGTGAACCTGAGTATGATCTGGAAGAAAACTTTTGTATGTGGTTAGATATCGATGAATTTTTGGCTAAGGAAAAACTTTATGCAAATTCAATACTTTTAAATAAATTCTTCTTTCAAGTTTTACGCGGAAATAAAGAATTTTCTATTAATTTAACAGTTGATGAAAGTGATAAAATTCAAACTTTAAACTTTAAATATGTTTAGGAGTAATATGAATAATTTAAATATAGGAAAAAAAGATAAAAAAACAGTTATATGTATAGTAGGACCAACAGCTTCACGGGAAAACTTCACTTGGAGTAGAGCTTGCTAAAAAGATAAATGGAGAGATAATCTCTGCAGATTCTATGCAAATATATAAGGGGTTGGATGTTGCAACTGCTAAGGTAACCGAAGAAGAAAAAAATGGTGTTAAACATCATCTAATAGATATATGTGAAGTAGATGAGAAATTCAGTGTTGCAGATTTTAAAAAAATGTGCTATGATAAAATTGATGATATAACAAAAAGAGGAAAGAATGCTATACTAGTTGGCGGTACAGGACTATATGTTAGTGCAGTTGTAAAAAACATGAATTTTACTGAAGAAAATGTTGATGAAGAGTTTAGGAACTCGTTATACGAACTAGCCAAAGTAAAATCAAATGAATATGTATATCAAATGTTAAAAAATATAGACGAAAAATCTGCAGAAAATATTCATCCTAATAATCTAAAAAGAGTAATTAGAGCAATTGAGATAGCTAAAAATTCTAACTTACTCAAGTCAGAACATATGGAAAATGAAGAGAAAAGGTTAAGTCTAGATAATAGTAAATATAACTTTTTAGTCTTCTATATAGACTATGAAAGAGATAAAATTTATGAAAGAATAAATAAAAGAGTAGATATCATGATTAAAGATGGTTTACTTGATGAAGCTAAAAAAGTCTATGATTTGAAGTTATCTAAAGAATGTACATGTATGCAATCAATTGGTTATAAAGAGTTTTTTCCATATTTTGAGGGAAAAATTACATTAGATGAAGCAGTAGAAAAATTAAAATTAGAAACCAGAAAATATGCCAAAAGGCAAGAAACTTGGTTTAAAAACAAATTAGATATAATTAAAATTAATGGTAATTTAGAAATGAAAGAAAAAATAGATTTCATTATGAGTTATATAAATAGCAATTAATAATATTTAGAGGTAAATGATGAAAAATAAGGAGAAGAAAGTTTTTGAAAAGAAGAAACTAAAAAGCGTAATATTTGTTATAATATTAGCTGCAATAATTTTGTTTATTTTACTATACAATAATGCTTTCAATTCTATGAAAACATATACAATTGTAAATGGAACAGTTGAAAAAACTTCAGATACGTATGCATATGTGTTAAAAAAAGAGAAAGTAATAGATATAGATGAAAATTCTGTAGCTATTCCTGTAGTGGATCAAGATAAAAGAGCTTGTAAGGATGAAGTAGTAGCTGTTTACAAAAATTCAGGATATAAAGACTATGAAAGCGAAATTTCAAGTTTAGATAAAGAAATTCAGTCTATGATAAAAGACTTGCCAGCTGTGTATTCCAATGATGTTAGTAATATTGATACACAAATTACAGAATTAACTAAAAGTGCTAAAAAGGAAACATCATATGTAAAAATGCAGGAGTATAAAAATAAAGTAAATAATTTGTTAGAAAAAAAGATAAATATATTAGGCGAACTTAGTCCTAATGGCTCAAAAATTAGAGAACTAATTGCTAAAAGAAATGAACTAAAAAACTCAAATAAAAGCTCTCGGAAGTAATATAAAAGCTCCTATGGCCGGAGTAGTTACATACAAAGTAGATACACTTGAAAATGATATTGAATTTGACAAAGTATTAAGCTATGATATTTCTAAATTAGATCAAATTATAAAAAAATATGGTGAAAATAATGCTAACAATTTTGGAATAAAAATTGTTGATAATTTTCAGTGCTATTTTTTAACAAAAGAAGTAGAAGATGAGAATTCTAAGTATGTAAAAGAAGGAAAAAATTATAAAATAAAATTAATTAATAAATCTTCTGACGATACTTGTACATCAACTCTTGTTAAAAGCATTAAATCAGATGGGTATATATATAATATTTTTAGTATAAATGAAAATATTGAAGATATAGTAGATGCAAGAGAAATAGGGGCAGAAATTATTTGGACTAAAGAGGAAGGACTGGCAGTACCGTTAAATGCAATAACTAATAGAAATGATGTAAATTATGTTACTTTGATTTCTGGTGGAGAATATATTGAAGTACCAATAAAAATTATAATTTCTAATGATACTATAGGTATAGTAGATAATTATTCGGAAGAAGAATTAACTGAACTAGGAATAACCTCAAATTCCAAAATAAAAAGATATGACCAATTGGTGATTAATGAAGAAAAATAGTATAAAAAAGAGTAGCTTCTATGCTTTGTTTTAAGCTTGTATTAGAAGTTACTCTTTTTAGTATAAGTTTTTCCATTTAAGTTTGATTTATATATTTTAATTTTATCTGTTATGTCAGAAACAGTAAAAATATTTTTTTGTTTTCCCAGAATTAATAACATTTGATATAATTCATAACTTGTAAATTCTTCAGTATCCAACATTTCCTGTATTGCCCTTTGATAATAGAATTCCTTTGAATTTTCGATTAGGATTGGAGTGTCAATGATATCGTTATAAAAGGAGATATTTTCTGGTAATATGGTAGAACAAATTAAAGCTACAGGTTCTTCAAAAGAGCCTAATATGTAGTCGTTTGATTTAACAAAATATTTTTCTAAGTCTTCAGTATCTTCAAATATTTTATTGTATATATATATATTATTTAAATTAGTAGTATTAATCTTAAGACAAGTAAAATTTTTATCTCCAAAAAAAGGACTATCTTCGGGTGTCAAATAACATATAAGGCCCTTTTTGTTATTATTTAAATGAATTATTTTATTTGCATGTTCAGATAATTTCATACCATATTTTACAGCATCATTTTTTTTATCATTTTCTATATAAAAGTATAGATATTTCAATATAAATCACTCCAGTTTGAAATATATTATAGCATAATTTTTTAAAGAAGTTAAGATATAAATCGAATTTTTATATAATTATATATTATTCTATACAATATAACGAATAGTGAAGTTTTTAAAGTTTTTATTTATTAGTCTAACTAAGTATTTTTTTGCTTCTTCTTTTATTTCGTTTTTGTAATGATATTTACCAATTCCTCTTGAGGTCATTAGCTCAGTTGAATAAAGTTTAATTGCATTTGGGAATGCAGCTTCATTTATTTTTCTATGTATATAGCTATATGTCATAAAAATTATTTCAAAAGTTATATTATTTTTAGATTTATCACTTAAATTTTCTTTCATTGTTAATATTAAGTTTTCGTAATCTTCTTTAAAATTATCTGTTATTATAACAGGAGCAATTAGAATATATGGCATGTATCCCGCATCTACTAGCTTATTTATAGCATTTAGCCTATTATTTAAATTACTCGTTTTAAATTCAACATTGGTAATTATTCTACTTGGATTTAAGCTCATTCTAGGTATTATCCTACTTTTATCTGATATGTTTAAAAGTGGCTCTATCAAATCAAACTTGGTTGGAAATGTTAAAAGTCCTTTATTTGTATTCTTTAAGAAGTATTCGATATTTTTGTGTAAATCTTCAGTTACTAAATTTTCTAAAAGTAAATCACTATTACTTCCTATCTCAAAAACATATTCTTTTGAAGAATTATTTGAAAATTTAATTAATTTATCCAATATTTCTTTTGTATTAACAAAGACTCTTAAATATGCACATTTGTTATAATTACATACAAGATAACAATACATACACATTGCACTACAACCAGAAGAAGTAAAAGGAACTAAGAAATCAGATATTTTATGATTTTCAACATATTTATGAGTTTTTCTAGTACCAATTATTAAATATTTTTTTAGTTTAGTAAAATCTTTATTTTCATATTTTCTTAAACTTTCAATATTGTTATGTGATAGAATTTCTATTTTTTCAGTTTTATTATATTTTTCAAAAAGATATTTACCTAAAGGATATTTTAAAACATCTTTTTCATAATATATTTTATCAAATTTTAAACTATTCAAATAAATCACCTAATTATATTATGAATAAGTTTAATTAAAACTAAACAATTAAGTATAAAAATATTTATTTAAATTCCCAAAAAAAACGTATTTTGTGTTGAAAAAAGTAAAAAAATATTATAACCTATATAAGGTGAGGTTTTATGAAAAAAGGTATAGGAAAAATATTTTTATGCTTGCTGTTAGTAATTGTATTTGGAATAGGGATTAAAAATGTTAAAGCTAATACAATTAATAGCATATCTATGGATATATATGTAGATAATTATGGAGATGCTTATGTTACTGAAGTTTGGAACTGCTATCTTTCAAGTGGAACAGAACTTTATCATCCATATTTTAATTTAGGAAAATCAAAGATTAGTAATTTAACTGTTAGTGAGAGTAGTAAAACATATACAACTTTAAGCAGTTGGGAGGTAGACGCTTCCTTTAATAACAAAGCATATAAATGTGGGATTAATAAAGTTAGTAACGGTGTAGAACTTTGTTGGGGTGCGAGTAATTATGGTTCTCATGTATATACAGTAAAATATAAAATAGAAAAATTTGTGTCTGAACTTACTGATTCACAAATGATATATTGGACACTTATACCAAAAGGGTTTTCAAATTCAGTTAAAGATGTAACAATAAATATACATACGGATTTTAGTATAGAAGATACTATAGATGTTTGGGGATATGGAAAATATGGTGGCACTGCATATGTATATAATGGAAATATACAATTTAACTCAATGTCGACATTAACTTCTAGTGAGTACATGACTATTTTAATAAAATTTCCACAAGGTACTTTTAATACTAGTAATAAAATAAATAAGGATTTTGAATACTATTTTCAAATGGCTGAAGAAGGTAGTATAAAATATAACGAAAATAACGAAAGTAGTCAAAATACAAATTATTCTAAAATAATAATAATCTTTTGTATAATAGCATTATCTATTTATATTTGTATTGTATCTCGTTTTAGTTATACGAAACAAATTGTACTAACATCGAAAGAAAAGAAAAAAGTCAAAAAAGTAGGATATTATAGTGAAATACCATGTGAAGATATTTTTAGGGCGTATTATATTTCAACTAAATATAAACTTAATAAGAATAAGACTGATTTTTTAGGTGCACTTCTTCTTAAATGGATAAAAGAAAATAAAATTAGAATGGAAAAAAGAGCTACAAAATCTCGTTTTAAAACGGAGGAAACGATTTTCGTTTTAAGCGAGGAACCAAAAATCTCTAATAGTTTAGAGAAAAAATTGTATGATATGGTATACAAATCAAGTAAAGATGGGATTTTAGAAGGAGATGAATTTAAAACTTGGTGTAAAAGAAATAATTCTAGTATACTTAATTGGTTTGATGAAGTGATAAATAAAATTGAGAAAAAAATATTAGATAGTAAAGAAGTAGAAAAAAAGATAAATATGTTTGGAAAAGAAGTAAAAAACAAGTATGTAACTACTTTAAGTATACAAGAAGAGGCTATGAAAATAGCAGGACTAAAAAAATATTTAAAAGACTATTCTTTAATAAAAGAAAAAGAACCTTTACAAGTGCATTTATTTGAAGAATATATGATTTATGCACAAATGCTTGGGATTGCTAAAAAAGTAGCTAAGATGTTTAAAGAAGTTTATCCGGAAATTATAGAAGAATCTTGCTATGCAGACTACGGAAATATAATTTATATAGACAGATATACAGATAGCGGAATTAAAAAGGCCAGAACTGAAAAAGCTAGAGCAGAAGCCAGAGAAAGAGCAAGAAACTACTCGTCAGGTGGAGGAGGATTTTCATCTGGCGGAGGAGGAGGAGGTTCCTTTGGCGGTGGTGGAAGTGGCGGAGGAATCCGTTAAAAACATATAAAAATACATAAACAAAAGGAATGAACGAGATAAATTGGTTCATTCCTTTTCCAACTTTTTTAATATGTATATTATTTTCCTGTACTTCCAATTCCACCAAGCCTTTTACCTTCAGCTTTATCATTATCAACAGTTAGAAATTTTTGAAAGTATGCTTGTCCTACTTTTTCACCTTTTTTTATAGTTATATCATGTGGAAAAAAGTTATAATATTGAAAAATAATATTGCCATCGTTTGATGGATTGTTGTAGTAATCGCATTCAAATATTCCAATTGAATTTGCCATAACAAGTCCAAGTTTTGATGGGCCAGAACTTCTATTTGCAATTATCATAACTTCATCTTCTAAAAAGTAAGCTTTTATTCCTGTGAATATTTTTGTTGGCATAATATCAACAAAATCTTTTTTACCAGAACAAAAAGATTTTAAATTTTTAAATACACTTTTCCATATTGATGGAATTACAACATCTTCACAGGCAAAAATATCGTAGCCTACTGAGTTTTTTGTACTTCTTTTTGGAAGTATCATTTCTTTATCTTCATATCCTTTACAAATTTCAAATCCTCTAATTTTCATTTATTGTTTCCTCCTTACATTTATACAAAGTATATCATAATTTTTTAAAAAAGTATATACGAAGGCAAAATAAAAACATGCAATTTAGTTTTTTAAATTACATGTTTAATTTTAGTTATTTTTAGAATTGAACTTTTACATTTTCTCTTTCTTTTGCATCTGTAACTTCAAAAAATGCTTCTTCTTTAAAACCAAACATACCAGCAAGTATATTTGATGGGAAAGACATTATTGCAGTATTATACATTTGAACAGTATCGTTATAGAATTGTCTAGCATATGCAATTTTATCTTCTGTAGTAGAAAGTTCTTTTTGTAAAGAGTTAAAATTTTCATTTGCTTTTAATTCTGGATAAGCTTCAGCAAGTGCAAAAATAGATTTTAAAGAGTTAGAAAGTTCATTATTAGCTTCTGCTTTTGTTTTAATACCATCAGCTGATGTAAAACTATTTCTTGCTTGTATAACTTTTTCTAAAGTAGTTTGTTCATGTACCATGTATCCCTTTACTGTTTCAACTAAGTTTGGAATTAAATCAAATCTTCTTTTTAATTGAGTATCAATTTGAGCCCAAGCATTTTTAACTTTCATTTTTTGATTTACTAAGTTGTTATATATACCAATAATTGCAAGAATAAGTACAATTATAACGGCAATAACAATCCATAAAGCCATAGGCATAGATATCATCCTTTCTTGTGAAATATCACTTAACTATATTTTATCATTTAATAAATATATATGCAATAAAATTAAGAAATAATTTTTAAATTATTAAAATTAAATGTAACAAAAATAATATATTAGCTTAAAGTATAGTATTTATCAATGATTTTTGAAAAATTAAAAGAATTGTGAATATTGCTAATGCATAAAAAGTTTGACAAAACATAAAAATTATAGTATAATGATATTGTTCTATATAAAATAAGGAGGAATCTTTTGTGAATAAAGATACAATGCCAGTATTGAGAAAGACGTTAACAATAATAACATTAATCTTAATATTTACCACAGTAGGACTTTTTTTAATATCAATGAACGTTAAAACAGTTACTCTTGATTATTATGGAGATGTTAAAACAGTTAAAACAATGTCTAATTCTGTGGGCGGCTTTTTGATGCAAAATAAAATATATACTGATGATAATACAAAAATAGAACCTAGTGAAGAAACTTTGATAAATGATGGTATGCAAGTAAAATTAACTTCTACAAAAGAGCTTGCAAAAATTAATATAGATGAACTTAAAGAGGAATATAATCCCGTTACTGCAAAAATAGAAGAAGTAATAGAATCTATTCCGTATACAGAAGAAAAAAGAGATAATCCAACAATAAATAGAGGTACTACAAATACAGTACAAGTAGGTATGGAAGGTCAAAAATCTACTAAATATCTAGTTAAATATAATAAAGGCGAAGAAATATATAGAGCTGAACTTTCAACTGAAATTTTGAAAGATGCTGTTAATCAAGTAGTTGAAGTTGGAACAAAACTAGATTTATCTGCTTCAAGAAGTGCCGTTGCTCAAAGTATAGGTGCTATACCAACTGATGAAGGATTTAGAGAGTATAATATTGCGCTTCCAGTTGAACAGCAACAATATGCATATAACGTATGCAAAAAGTATGGTGTACAATATGAATTACTTTTGGCAATAATGTATAAAGAAAGTGGGTTTAACCCATCAGCAGTAGGTGGCGGAAATTCATATGGGCTTTGCCAAATTCATGTATCAAATTTTTCAAACTTAAGAGCAAAACTTGGGGTTTCAAACTTTACTGATCCGTATGATAATATGACAGCAGGTGCATATTTACTATCTCATTATTTTGCTGCAGCTAGAGCAAAAGTTTCTGATGCAGATGCAGTTGAAGCCTATGCTTTAAATGCATATAACATGGGAGAAGGAATATACTTTACTAACTGTTATAGTCAAGGTATTCTTCATAGAGGATACAGTAACTCTGTAAGAGCAATAAGAAATTCACTTGTAGCAAATGGTGGAATTTAAAAAATACAGATTTAATTATTAACAAATATAAATGTAAAATAATTGCCGGTTTGCTGGCAATTATTTTGATATATAGGAGTTTGCAAATTAAAGAAAGGGAAAAATGGAAAATATAAATACATTAAAGATAACAAATCAAATTTTAAGAAAATATAATATAATTGCCAATAAAAGGTTTGGACAAAACTTTTTAATTGATGATGAAATATTAGAAAAAATAATTGATGCGGCAGATATACAAAAAGAAGAGCTAGTTATAGAAATAGGACCAGGTCTTGGAAACTTATCTGAATATATATTAAATAAATCTGATTATACAATATTAGTTGAAATAGATAAAAAGATGATAGAGATAATAGAAGATAGATTTAATGATAAAAAGGACAAGTATTCATTACTAAATGAAGATATTTTAAAAGTAGATATTGATGCGGTTATCGCTGAAATAGAAAAAGAGAAAAACGTTCATTTTAAGAATGTAAAAGTAATTGCCAATCTTCCTTATTATATTACGACACCAATATTATTTAAATTATTGCAAAATTCAAGTAGAATAAAAGATATAGTTGTAATGGTTCAAAAGGAAGTAGCTTTAAGAATGGTGGCAGATAAAAAAACTAAAGATTATGGTATATTGACTATTATGGTGGAGTATTTGACAAATGCTAATATTGTAACAATAGTTTCAAATACTTCTTTTATACCGGCACCAAATGTGGAATCTGCGGTAATCAAGTTAGAAAAAAATAAAAAATATGAAATAGATAATGAAAACATTCTATTTGATTTAATTCATATGGCATTTGCTCAAAGAAGAAAAAAGATGATAAATTCATTAGTTTCAAATAAATTTATGAATTTAAGCAAGGAAGAATTAGAAGATATATTTTTAAAATGTAATTTGTCTTTAAATTCAAGAGCAGAAGAGTTAGAATTATGTGATTATATAAATATCGTAGAAGAAATTAATAGGAGTGATTTTAATGAAGAAAAATAGTACTTTATCAGGAATATTAACATATGTTGCAATTGTATTCGTTATAGTTATAATTAATATATTACTTTGTATCCCTATAAAAAACATAGAAAAAAATTCTGCAAATTTAAAAGTTAATTTTGAAAATACCATTAAGCAAAGTCAGGTAAGTGAAGAAGTTAAAAGCTCATATAATGAATATTTGGAAAGTATGAAAAATGAATATTCATTACTTGGAAGAAATTATACAAATATGGTAGTAGCATTGCTTGCAGTTGTAAGCTTAGGGTTAGTAGTATTTGGCCTTGTATACAGAGTAAATTCAAATAGAAATAAAGGAATATATAACGCAGTAATTCTTGCAGGTATAACTACTATATTTTATTTAATGTACTTTGCTGTTAATTTTTCTAATACTTTTGAAAAATTATTTTAAAATTTAAATGTATATAAATAAATTACGTAATAAATGTTATTTTATTAAATAATTACTTGCAAAACTAAAATATGTAGTGTATAATATAATTACACCAGACGATAGGAAACTTATGAACCTTGTCAGATCCGGAAGGAAGCAGCAATAAGTAGGAATTTCTATGTGTTTGGTGCCTTTTTGTATGAGGTGATAATTTTGGCATATATAGCATTGTATAGAAAATATAGACCAACAACATTTGATAATATTTTAGGGCAAGAAAATGTTACTAAAATTTTAAAAAATCAAATAAAACAAAAAAAAATTTCACATGCATATCTTTTTAGCGGAACTAGAGGAACAGGAAAAACTAGTGCAGCTAAGGTATTTGCAAGGGCAATAAACTGTTTAAATCCTAAAGACGGGGAGCCTTGCAATGAATGTGAAGTATGTAAAAGTATATTAGAAGGAAATACATCTGATGTTGTAGAAATGGATGCAGCTTCAAACAATAGTGTAGAAAACATTAGACAAATAAGGCAAGAAGTAGCCTATGCAACAATTGATGTAAAATATAGGGTATATATAATTGATGAAGTTCATATGCTTACTACAAGTGCGTTTAATGCACTTCTTAAGACACTTGAAGAACCACCTGAAAATGTTGTATTTATATTAGCAACAACAGAACAACATAAAATACCTGTAACTATACTTTCAAGATGTTTAAGATTTGAGTTTAATAGGATATCAACTGAATATATAATTGAAAGATTAAAATATGTTTTAGGAAAGGAAAATATTGCGTATGATGATGATGCTTTAGAATATATAGCTAAACTTGCTGATGGTGGAATGCGTGATGCGTTAAGTATTTTAGATAGATGTATATCAGAAATGAAAGATAAACTTAATGTTCAAGATATACAGAAAATAGTCGGAACAATAGATAAGGAAATAATATCAAATATTACAGATGCAATAATAAACTACGATGGTATAAAAGCAAATGAAAATATTGACTTAGTTATAAAAAAAGGAAAAGATTTAAGACAACTTGTTTATGAATTAGATGAAGAATTTTTAGATAGATTAATTAAAGAAAAAGATAATAATCAAAGAAAAAGATTTTCAACAATAATTGATAGGCTTTCAAAATTAGATAGTGATTTAAGACAGAGTCCAAGACCTGCAATTGTATTAAAATCGGCTATAATTGAACTTTGTATGCCAGTTAATATGACTGAAGATGAAAATATTGGAAGTTCATCAGTTGATGCTAATTTGTTAAATACTATAAATATGCTTTCGTCAAAAATTTCTAGTTTAGAATCAGAACTTTCAAATATTAAGAGTGGAATGAGTAAAGTAAATATAAGGGCGGTAAATGAAAAAAGAGAAAATAAAGAAAGTATTTTAGCTAAACCTAAAGAGGGAATTACATCTCAAGTTTCAAAAGAAGAAAAGAAGATAAATAATTTACCAGACATTGCTATTTCTAAGTTTAATGAAATTGATGAATTTAAGAAAAAAATAGTAGAACATGGAAAATTAAAGTTATATTCAGCACTTGCTGGTGCAAATATATACATATCAGAAGAATTTGTATTAGTTATTACAAATAATTCATTTGCATACAATATATTAAAATCAAATGAGAATTTAGATATACTTGCAAATCTTTTAGCATCAGACTATGGAATTGATAAAAATATTAGGGTTGAATTAAAAGAAGAACATGAGGATGATATTTCTAAAATTGAAAAATTATTTGATGAAAATAATGTAAATTATACTGAAATTGATTGAAATATTAAATAAATTATAATATAATAGGTGTGATTAAAAGAAAGGATGATATTAATGGCAAAATTTGGAGGTTTCCCAGGCGGAGGAATGGGAAATATGCAAAACATATTAAAACAAGCTCAAAAAATGCAAAAAGAAATGGAAGATAAACAAAGCAAAGTTTCAGAGATGGAAATTGAAACTTCAGCAGGTGGCGGAGCAGTTAAAGTAAAAGCTACTGGTGGTAAAGTTATAAAAGAAATAGTTATACAAAAAGATGTTGTTGATCCAGATGATGTAGAAATGTTACAAGACTTAGTTTTAACAGCAGTAAATGAAGCCTTAAATAAAGCAGATTCTTTAATGCAATCTGAACTTGGTAGCTTTAATGTACCAGGATTATTTTAGAGGATAACTATGTATTCTGAAACTATAAATAAACTAATTAACGAGTTTGAAAAGTTACCTGGTATAGGTCATAAATCAGCAGTTAGGCTTGCTTTTTATATTTTAGAATCTCCTATGGATGTAGCTCAGAATATGGCAAACACTTTAGTGGATGCAAAAAATAAAATAAAATTTTGCTCTGTTTGCTATAACATTACTGAAAATGATCCTTGCGACATTTGTTCTAATAAAAAAAGAGATGGAAGTGTAATCTGTGTAGTTGAAAATGTTAAAGATGTAGTGGCTATGGAAAAAACTCATGAATACAAAGGACTATATCATGTTTTACATGGTTCCATTTCTCCTATGAACAATATAACAGCAGGAGATATAAAAATAAAAGAATTGTTGGAAAGATTAAAAGATGATGAAATAAAAGAAGTAATACTGGCTACTAATCCTACGATAGAAGGAGAAGCAACAGCTATGTATATTTCTAGACTTATAAAACCACTTGGAATATCTGTTACAAGAATTGCACATGGTATACCAGTAGGTGGAGATTTAGAGTATACTGATGAAATAACTTTAATAAAAGCATTAGAAGGAAGAAGAGAAATGTAAAAGAAGTGGAGTATTATTATAGTACTTCACTTTTTTAGCTATTAAGGGAGTGATAAAGATGAAAATAGGATTTTTTGACTCTGGAATTGGTGGAGCAACTATTTTTAAAGAGGCAATAAGAAAGTTCCCTGCAAACTATTATTACTTTGCAGATACTCTTAATATGCCCTATGGAACAAAGGAAAAAGAAGAGGTTAAAAAATTTGCTTTTAAAGCAAGTGAAAAGCTTATACAAAAAGGCTGTAAAATTATAGTAGTTGCTTGCAATACCGCTACAAGTGCTGCAATTTCTGATTTAAGAAGAGAGTATAAAGATATAATATTTATAGGGACAGAGCCAGGAATAAAGCCAGCTATAGATAGTTGTAAAGATAAAAAAGTAATAGTTACTGGAACTACTATTACTGTATATGGAGAAAAGTTGAAAAAACTTATTGATAGACTTAATGCTAAAGAAAAAGTAGAGCTTTTAGCATTAGATAAACTTGTTAAATTTGCTGAAAATATTAATACAGATAATAATGAAGTGGTAAGTTATATAAAAGAAGAATTTAAAAAATATGACTTGAAAGATTATTCTTCAGTTGTATTAGGTTGTACACATTTTCCAATTTATAAAGAGGTTTTTGAAGAAGTATTGCCTAAAAATATTAAAATCATTGATAGTTGTGAAGGAGTGGTAAATAATCTAATAACAAAAGCAAAAAGTCTTGATTTTGAAAGTAAAGAAAGTTTAAAAATAAACTTAATTTTAAGCAAATATGATAATGAGTTTATATCTAATTTTAAAAAAATAATAAAAATAGATAACGTTAATGTTATCTAAATATATCATCTATATTACAATGGTTACAAATAAATTACAAAAAAATTAAAAATATTTCAAAAAAATATAGCCAAAAAAAAAGATACATGATATAATGTTTGTATCGTGAAATAATGAGGTGTTATGTATGAATGATAAGAAAATCTTAATAGTTGATGATGAAAAACCAATAGTTGATATATTAAAATTTAATCTTGAAAAAGAGGGATTTCAAACTGTATCAGCATATGATGGTGAAGAGGCTATAAATTTAGCTTTAGCTATAAAACCTGACTTAATACTTCTTGATTTAATGCTACCAAAAGTAGATGGACTAAATGTATGTAAAGAATTAAGGAAGAGTTTAATTTGTCCAATAATAATGCTAACTGCAAAAGAAGAGGTAGTAGATAAGATCATTGGATTAGAGCTTGGTGCAGATGACTATATGACTAAACCTTTTAGTGTAAGAGAAGTAATTGCAAGAGTAAAAGCAAATCTTAGAAAACATACTTTACCTGAAGAAAAGAATGAAAAAAATGAAAAAAGTAAAATAAAAATCAAAGATATGGTAGTAGATCAAGAAAGATATATAGCGATAATAGGTGACAGAAATATTGATCTTACTATAAAAGAATTTGAACTTTTAAAAATGCTTTCTAGTGCACCAAACCAAGTATTTACTAGAGAACAAATTTTAAAAGGTGTATGGGGTTATGATTTTTATGGAGATGCTAGAACAGTTGATGTAACTGTTAGACGTCTAAGAGAAAAGATAGAAAAAAATTCAGCTGATCCACAATATGTACAAACAAAAAGAGGAATGGGATATTACGTATCAGACTAAAAATTGATAATAAAAATATATATTTATTTATATTATTTAATTCTTTAAAAGAAAGGAAATAATATAGTATGAAAAAGTCAATCAAAAAAAGTATATGTTTATTAAATATAGGATTAGTAGTTATAGTATTTATAACTACTTTAATTCTATATAATAATAATATAATAACAGCCAATTTTTTATCAGTGCCTAATCTAATTGTTATTATTGCTTTTGTATTAGTGGCTACTGTTTTATCTACAATTGTATCAAATATGATTACTTTTCCTTTGAAAAAAATGGAAAAGGGAATGAAGAGCGTGTCTGCTGGTAAATTTGTAGATATAAGGCATTTAAAAGATTATACAAATTTTTATGAGTTGCAAGACCTTGCGGATTCATATACTGCAATGATGGAGCTTATAAAGAAAAATAGTTTTGACCTTAATAGTCAACAAAGTAAAACTGAAATAATACTTGAGCATATGGCAGATGGTGTAGTAGCCTTTTCTATATCAAGGCAAGTGGTTCATATGAATAAATCTGCTATGAGGCTTTTAGAAATTGATAAAACGCAAGATACATTTGAAAAAATAACTAAAAAACTAAAAATAGATCTAGATTTCGACAAAGTAATGTATCTTCCCAACTATAAAAGTATAGAAACCAAAATAACAATACATGATAATAATTTGAATATTGTATTTGTACCATTTTTTAGTGATAAACTAACACCAATGGGTGTTATAATGGTAGTAAGAAATATTACAGAAAGTGTAAGGCTTGATAATATGAGGAAGGAATTTGTAGCTAACGTTTCTCATGAATTAAAAACACCGCTTACATCTATAAAAGGATACTCAGAAACTATAATGAATGGTGACTTAACTTATCAAGAAATAGCTAGATTTTCTAAAGTTATTAATCAAGAAGCAAATAGAATGGATAGATTGGTGGCAGATTTACTACAGCTTTCTCGTTTTGATTATAAAAAAGTAAGTTGGAAAAAAATGATGTTTTCTATTGTAGACTTAGCTCAAGGGGTTTGCGAGAAGATGAAGTATGCTGCAAAGGAAAAAAATCATAAATTAGAGTGTATTGTTACAGTAGAACCTCCTAATGTATATGCAGATAGAGATGCTATAGAACAAGTCATTATGAATATTGTAAGCAACAGTATAAAATATACACCTGAAGGTGGAACAATTAATGTTTATGTTGGTTCAATAAATAATAATGTATATATTAAAGTAATTGATAATGGAATAGGAATACCTGAACAAGACTTAAATAGAATATTTGAAAGATTCTATAGAGTAGATAAAGCACGTTCAAGAAAAATGGGTGGAACAGGTCTAGGACTTTCAATAGTAAAAGAAATAATAGATGGTAATGATGGAACTATAAATATTAAAAGTGAAGTAAATAAAGGAACAGAAGTTATTATAACTTTACCAACTAAGTTAAAGTCTTGAGATGAAAAGAAAGGAATTTATAAATGAAATATTTTGATACTCATGCACATTATAACGATGAAGCATATAAGGATGATTTAACAGAAGTTTTAGCAAAATGTAAAAACGCGGGCGTTGATAGAATTATTAATGTGGGATATAACAAAGAATCCTCACTTAAATCTATAGAATTCTCGAACAAATATGAAAACTTTTATGCAGCGATAGGTGTTCATCCGCATGATGTAGATAACGATACTGCGCAAGATATATATGATATGTATGATAAAAATAATAAAAAGATTGTGGCAATAGGAGAAATTGGATTTGATTATGCTTTTGTAAAAGATAATAAAGAAAAACAAAAAAAGCTATTCATGGAACAAATAGAACTTGCAAATACACTAAAACTTCCAATATCAATTCATTCAAGAGATGCATCATTAGATACATATAACACTTTAAAAGAGAAAAAGCCTGAGTATGGAACACTATTTCATTGCTTTCAACCTAGTGATGATTTAGTAAGATTAGTACTTGAAAATAATTATTTTGTTGCGTTTGGAGGAAATATTACCTTTAAAAGAAATGCAACATTTAAAAGGTATATTGATATGATACCTATAAATCAAATTGTTATTGAAACTGATTGTCCATATCTTACACCAGAACCTTTTAGAGGGACAAGAAATGATTCTTCACATTTAAATTTAGTGTGTAAAAAGCTTGCTGAATACAAAGAGATGGAAGAAGAAGAGGTTTCAAAAATTGTGTATGACAATTCATTAAAATTCTTTAAAATAACACCTTAAATCTAAGATTTTAAGGTGCTATTTTTCGAAGTTTGTTGTAATTTCTCTTATAACTTTATTAATTACAGCTAATTGTTTATCAGTGTAATATACTTCTTCTTGTTCGTATACTACATTGTCTAGAGATTCTGCAAACATGTAATCTAAGCTTATTTTTAAAGTGTTTGATAATGCAATTAGTTTATTTAAGCTTGGAAGTTTAATGCCTCTTTCGATATCTCCTAAAAAGTTTTGTGAAACATCAATTTTTTCTGCAAGTTCAAATTGAGTTAATCCTAAATCTTCTCTTGCAATTTTAATTTTTCTTCCAAAGGCTCTATTGTTTATACATTTACTACTAGTTCTGCCCATAATTTCACCCCGTATATACTATATACTAAAAACGACCATAAATAAACAATTAGAGTGTGTTCAAAATAACACAAAGTAAGTAAATTGCGAGCTATTTTAATAAATATTTGTAAAAGTATTGCTTTTTTAAAAAATAAATGGTATAATAATTTCTGTATTAATATTGAGCGGGGTGTAGCTCAGTTAGTAGAGCGCGTGGTTTGGGACCATGAGGTCGCAGGTGCGAGCCCTGTCACTCCGACCATATACATATAGGAAGTCCAACCTTAAATAGAGACAATAAGACTTGGATAAACTTCCGAGTCTTTTATTAATATAGAATAATAAAGTTTTATATGAGAAGGTGATATAATGAAAGTATTAGATTTTTTATTGGCTAATAAGGAATATTTGCAAGATTTTATAACAAGAAGTACATATAATTCAAACGCTATAGAAGGAAGTACTTTAACTTATGCAGAAACATATGCAATTTTGTACAATGATAATAGCTTTAAAATAAAGGAAAAAGAGCCAAGGGAAATATATGAAGCTATTAATCATAGAGATGCTTTGGAAAATATATTTGAACATTTAGCAGAGAAAAATGAATTTGATGAGAGATTTATTAAAAAGATAAATAAGACAATAAATAAAAATATATTAGAAATAGAAGGTTATAGAACAGTACAAGTATTTATTAGAGGTAGTGAACATATTCCTCCAGCACCTGAAAAAATTCCAAATTTAATGAATTATTATATATACAATTATAACAATGACACTGAGGAAATTTTCTTAAAAATAGCTAGATATCATATAGAATTTGAAAAGATACATCCTTTTGAAGATGGTAATGGTAGAACTGGAAGATTACTTTTAAACTATGAGCTATTGAAAAATGATATTTTCCCTATAGTTATAGCAAAAGAAGATAGAATAAAGTATTTTGAATTTTTAAGAAACAATGATGTATTGGGACTTTCTAAATGGTTTGAAGAATTATCAAATAGTGAAAAATTAAGAATGGAAAAGTTTGGATATAGATGTTAGACATTAGTAGTTATATCAAAGAAATTTAAAACGGTTATTATAAACAAATTAAGAGTTAGTAAATAGTAATCTCTGTAAAGCTTTTAAAGTAGGCTTAAGCTTTGTAGCCAAAAAACTCCTTTCGTGATATATTGTTTATACATTTTGACATGTGTAAATAATAAAATGAAAGGAGTTTTTAATCATGAATAACATATTAAAAGTATAATCAATAAAATATTAGAAGTAAATATACACATCATACTATAAACGAGAAAACCAGCATATTCATTATCTTATTTTATAGGCATATTTTTATTTATTTCAATAAAAATAATTTTAGCGTCTTTGAATTCTTTAGTTGTTATTACATTATTTTTTTGTTTACAAAATTTACTATTTTTTCATAATTTTACCCTCACACTGAAATTATATCGTTTTTTCAGTGCGTAAGTCAACAAAAATCAAATAATATTGCAAAAATTTTAATCTTTTACTTTTTTTATAACACATGGAAAATCAATTTTTAAAATAAGATAGAAATTACCAAGAAATAATTTTAATTTTTAGGTAATTAAGTTTTTTAAAAAACTTAAAAAATATTGACATATATAAATACGAAGCGTATAATTTTATTAATAATTAAACATTTAATACAAAAAATATTTTAATATATTAATCGGAGGAGATAATGAATAAGTGTAGTTTATGTGGTAGAAAAATTAGTTCAAATAGTAATCATTTTGGCCTAAATTGTTTAAAAAAATCTCATAAATTATTGAATATTAAGGATGTGTTATTGTGAAAAAAATATTAATAGTGTTAGCAATTTTGCTTATATTTTTTATAGCTATAACAATATTTATTGCAATCGACTCTAGTATTATGATAAATCATTATTTTAATGAAATTAATACTGAAGTGGAGCATAGTCGAGGATTAGGAGTGGCATTTTTACCTGTTATTTCTACATGGAAGTTTACTTTTTTAATGATTATTGTGGCAATAATAGTAAAATTAAATAAAAAAATAAGTTCACTAATCAAGGTGACTATATATTTTTTACCAGTTCTTTCATTTTATAGTTTCTTTTATGCCACTATTCCAGCTTTAAAACTCATGAATCTTCTTAATTTACTAAAATAATAAATACCAAATGTAAATTAATTAAAACTAATTTTTAGCGCATAAAGAATGCAAAGAAATAAAACTCTTTGCATTCTTTGCTCCTAATAACATATTTATTTTTCATAATTTTTCTCACTTAATTTAATTATTGGTTACTTTGTAACTCCCATGTACTACCTTTATTTGTAGAGATATATGTTTTAGAATCACCACCGTTATAGTCTCCATCGTTTCCTTGCCCAATTTCAAGCGTTAATATACCATTTTTATATGTAGGAATATTATAGTAATCATAAACATTATTTTGCTCAATTTCTAAAAGTTCAAACGTTGAACCACCATTTTTAGTTATATAGAGCTTTGAATAATTTCCACTGGTATGTGGCATTGTTAAAAATCCTACGTTTTCATCTATAAAAAGTATTTGACTAGAAGTTTTGAATTCTTCTTCTTGAACGTTTCCTATACCATTAGATACTGTTCTCCAAGTTTTTCCACCATCAGTGGTTTTTAGTAATTTACCAAAAGCAGTTCCTCCAGCTCTATCTTCAAATTCTAATAAAAATCCTATATCTTTGTTTATAAAATGAATATTTTGAATACCCCAATTTTTATCTATATATGTAGTTTGCCAGTTTTTTCCCATATCGTCAGAGTAGATTAAATAATTTTCATTATCATTTGAATTAAAAAATACTGTTTTATATGTATCTATTTGATAATTATAATCATTGTATGAGTTGATTACTCGAGAAAAGTCTCCCGGAACATCAACTATATTCTTTCCATCGTAACTTACATACAAATATCCATTTTTTATTGTATATTTATTTGCTTCTACTTGTATATTAGAATAATTATCTAAATTGTCACTTTTATATGTTGTACAATATAACTCTTCTTTTTTGGTGTTTTTCATTGAAACTTCACATATAGTAAGAGTACCATCTTTTTTTATTATTAATGTTTTTTCATCAAGTTCACAATTTGGGTTTAAAGCTACAATATATTTTGGAATTTCATTTTTGTATAGAACAAGTGCTATAGTTCCAAATTGTTTTATATCTGAATTTGAAAAATTTTCTTTTTTATTATTTTTCGTAACAACAAAGCCTTTTTCAGTGCTACTTAATTTTGTCAATGCTCCTGCACTATCCATTGTTTGCCAATCACCATACATTGTGGTATTTACGTTATAATAATCTGTTCTAGTTCTAAAACCATATGTTGCTACATATTCTCTTAAATTTCCATCTCTATCTGTATATGTTACACTACAAATATCATCAGTTAACCATTGTATTTTTAGGTCTCCCTTTACTTCAAAGCCTAAAGTTTCTTTTGGTCTTGCAAATATATATAGTTTTACATTTTTATATACAGTAGTTTTACCAGTTTCAGTATCTTTTTTTAATACTAACTCATTTGATAAATTATTTGAAAAACTTATTATACTTTGTATGTTGCTAGTGTTATTTAATGCAAGTATAACGTTTAAAATATTTAGTAATACTGCTATACAAGTAATTAATATAACTTTTCTTCTTTCTATTTTTTCTTTTTTAAAATGAAATAAAAATATTGTACTTAAAGCAGCACTTAATATAACAATAGAATTTACAATATAGAAAAAATAATCTATAGTGTATTCAAAGTCATATCTTTTTAGGATGACTAAATATCCTAGTTGTAATATAGTAAATAATATACATATAATTAAAGATACAATACCAATCTTCTTTTTAATTTTATTTCTGCTAATTTTCTTTTTTTCTTTATTTAATTCTATTTCGTGTAATCTTTCATTTACTAATTTTTCAATATCTATATTATCTACATTTTCTTTTTTACCATATTCAGCATTTAATATTTCTGATACATCAAGATTAAAAGTTTTGGCTAATATATTAATCATGGAAATATCAGGGAAACTTAAACCTCGTTCCCATTTTGAAATAGCTTTATCTGTTATATTTATTTTTTTTGCTAAATCTTTTTGTGTCATATTATTTTTTATTCTTAACTCTTTTATAAATTTACCAAATTTTTCATTATCCATGATGTTTCACTCCTTACATTAAAATAATAACATTTCATGATATAAATTTCAACCGACTGTTGGTAGAATTGATATATTTCATATTAATAAACCGTATTTTTAGCATATATTTTTACATTATTCTTGCGATTTTAAAAAATTTAGTGTAAAATATATTATGTTAAAAGAGGTGGTACGTTTGTCTTTGAATGTTAAATATCAATATACACATTTTATATATCCATTTGTTGTTGAAAGATCAGAATATACAAATTTTTTGTCTTCTATTTTATCACAAGAAAAAGATTGGAGTTTGTATATTCATAATTATGAAACAGATAAAGAATCTTATGACTTTTTTTTACCATATATGAAAAGATTTTTATTCCCTACATTATTTTGGAATTTAGATTATGAGAAACAATTCAAGGCTATGAGCTTAAGTAAAAAAGTATATAATATATCAAAGCTTTCTTGTATTACATTTGATTATCAGCTTTCAAACATAAAAACAGGAAGTGTTGAACTTGGTAGAAGATTTGGTGAACTAAACTTTGATATATCAAGTATTAGGCTTATAGTTTTTAAAGGTGGAATATGCTTTTTAGATATAAAAACTGAAATAGAAGAACCAAGAGAATATATTGATTTTAATAAACTTCTTGACTTTAATAATAGTTTTAGAAAACTTACTCCAAGAGGAATAGGTAGTTTAAGTAAGCTTACAAAGATGAAAGCAAGAAATATTGATAAAATTGAAAATATCGCTATATTTATAAAATCAATAATATCTGGATTTGAAACAAAAGATATAGAAAAAATGTACTATGATAAAATGTTTACATATTCATATGCATGTGTTGATGATTGGAAAGAAGAAAATGATTTTGATACTATGAAAAATGATTTCCTTAAATTTCAATATGTTATGAGCAGTAAAAGTAGTGCTATATTTAATAAAAATTGTACTACATTATATGAAAACATGTATTCAAGATGGCAGTATTCAATGTTTGGTTTTTCTAAAGAAAGTGGAGTGGTTTTAGTATCTGAAAGAGAAAAATATAACATCACTAAAATGCCATATAATTTTGAAAAGAAGTATCTATATATGCTGCTTTTAGCGTTATATCAAAGAATAACACTTATGAACTTTTCTCAAGATTTAGCTAAAAAAGATAAATCTATGGCAAGGTCACTTACAAATAGATTTACTAAGTTTACACATTTTAGCTGGTTTAGTGAGATAACTAATTCAGAAAATGGAATGGAAATATGGGAAAACTGGGTAAAGGCATTTAAACTTAAAGAACTCTTTGATGAGGTACATAAAGAATATATTGAGTATTATGATTTTGTTAAATCAACAGGTCAAGAAAGATTTAATCTTGTTATTATGCTTACATACGTTGTAAATATAGCCTTTTCAGGTATTTCGCTTTTTGCTAATTTGTTTAATTTTAGAGAGCATTGGTTAGCACCTGTAATACTTGCACTTATGGTTACAGCAATGAGTAGTTACCCTATATTTTTGATAAGTAGGTGGATAAAGCATAAAATAGAAAATAAAATGGATAATGATATTTAAGAAAGGTGATAAGACATGTATTGCGGAACAGATATAATTGAAGTAGAGAGAATTAAAGAAGCAATTAAAAATACAAAAGGATTTAAAGAGAATATATATACTAAAAATGAAATAGAGGATATTGATAATATAAAATCAGATTTAAAATATCAAAGATATGCAGGAAGATTTGCAGCAAAAGAAGCAATATATAAAGCTATGTCTAAGCTTCTTATAGAAAACAATTTAAATATGAGTTTCTTAGATGTTGAGATTTTAAATGTTAAAGAATTAAGCAGAAGACCTAGAGTAATTTTTTTAAAACAGGAAATAATAGAATTAATAGAAAAAGAAAATATAGCTATTGATATTAGTATTTCTCATATAGAAACAGCAGCAATAGCCAATGCGATAGTAACTAAAGGAGGAAAAAATGAGTAAAAAATATTATATAACAACACCAATATATTATCCAAGCGGTACATTTCATGTGGGAACTTGTTACTGTACAGTTATGGCAGATATTATTGCAAGATATAAACGTTTAAGAGGATATGATGTATTTTTTATGACTGGTACAGATGAACATGGGCAGAAGATAGAAGGGAAAGCTAAAGAAGAAAATATTACTCCAAAAGAGTATGTTGATAGAAATGCTAAAAAAGCTAAAGAATTGTGGAAAGATTTAAAAATATCATATGATAAATATATGAGAACAACTGATGAATACCACGTAAAAGCAGTTCAGAAAATATTTGAATATTTACTTAAAAAAGGAGATATATATAAAGGAGAATATAAAGGACTATATTGCACACCATGTGAATCATTTTGGACAGAAACACAAGCAGTAGATGGCAAATGTCCTGATTGTGGTAGAGAAGTAAAAGAAGTAAAAGAAGAAAGTTATTTCTTTAAGCTTACAAAATATAAAGATAGATTACTTGAATATTATGAAGAACATCCTGAATTTTTAGAGCCAGAAAAAAGAAAAAATGAAATGATTAAAAATTTCTTCGAAAAAGGATTAGAAGATTTATGCGTTACAAGAACAACAATAGATTGGGGGATTAGAGTACCATCTGATCCTAAACATACAATTTATGTATGGCTAGATGCACTTACAAACTATATCACAGCACTTGGATATATGTCAGATGATGATAGTATGATGAAAAAATACTGGCCAGCAGATTTTCATTTAGTAGGAAAAGAAATATTTAGATTTCATTCTATTATTTGGCCAGCAATTCTTATGGCTTTAGACTTGCCACTTCCAAAAAAAGTATTTGGTCATGGATGGCTTGTAGTTGATGGAAATAAAATATCAAAATCTTTCGGAAATTACAAAGATCCAAGAGTATATATAGAAAAGACTAGTGTTGACGCTTTAAGATATTATTTGGCAAGAGAAGTTATGTTTGGAAGCGATGGTAATTTTTCAGAAGAATTATTCGTTGAAAGAATAAATTCGGACCTTTCTAATGATTTAGGAAATTTAGTAAGTCGTGTAACAGCAATGGTTGAAAAGTATAATGATGGAATAATTGAAAATTGTAATTTAACAGAAGATATTGATAATGATTTAAAAGAAACAATAAGTGAAGCTGTTCAAAATGTTGAAAAATATATGGATACATACAAAATAAACGAAGCAATTTTTGAAATTTGGAAGATTATATCTAAGGCAAATAAATATATCGATTTATCAATGCCATGGATACTAGCAAAAGAAAATAAAAAGGAAAGATTAAATACCGTTTTATATAATTTAGTAGAAACTATTAGGATAGTAGCAATATTAATTCAACCATATTTTGTTGATACACCTGCAAAAATATTTGATTATATAGGTGCCCATGAAAGTATTACAAATTGGGAAGATGCTAAAGTTTTTGGACTTGTAAAAAATGGTACAAAAGTAAGAAAAGGAGAAAACTTATTCCCAAGGATAGAATATAATAAGGAGTTTTTTAAAGTGGAAGAAGAAAATAAAGAAATAGAAAAAAAAGAAGAACCTAAAGTAGAAGAAAAAGGGTATATTACAATTGATGAATTAGACAAAGTTGAACTAAAAGTAGGACAAATTAAAGAAGTATCTAGAGTAGAAAAAGCAGATAAACTATATAAACTTGAAGTAGATGTTGGAGAAGAAACTACAAGAACAATAGTATCTGGTCTTGTACCATATTACAAAGAAGAAGAATTGCTTAATAAACAAGTTGTAGTTGTAACAAATTTAAAACCTGCAAAGCTTAGAGGTATAATGTCTAATGGTATGTTACTTGCAGCAGGAGATTATGATGTGGTAAAATTGCTTACACTTGATAGCAATGATGGAATACTTGAAAATGGTGCAAATATACACTAATAATTAAAGCTAGTGAATTTAAAAGTTCACTAGTTTTTCTATTTCTAATGGTTATGATTAAAATGTCAAAAGATGTATTGTAAATTATTAGTATTTATGGTAAAATTAGATATAGTTATATAAATTGCAAGGAGGGTTAAGCTTAAAAGCTTTAAATATATATGGAAGAAATAAAAGATAATAACAAAGAAATAAAAGAAAAAGACTTAAATAATTCTAAAACAGATAATATTATAAAAAAAGTATTAAGAGAAATAGCAGAATGGATACTTTGTTTTATTATAGCATATATAATATATTTAGTGTTAAATTATTTTGTTGGCACTATTTCAGGAGTAAAACAAGTTTCTATGTTACCAACTGCTAAAGAGGGTGAAAGGCTTTTAATTCAAAGACCTACAATATTCAAAAAGGAATTAAAATATGGCGATATCATAACATTTGAGGCACCAAAGGAAGATAATATATATTCAGATGAGATTAGAGAAGATGTTGTGGCAACATACCAAGAACATAAAGGTATCGATTCATTTATATATAATTTTATTGGAATAGGAAAAATGACATATATAAAAAGAGTAATTGGGTTACCTGGAGATCATATAGTTATTGCAGATGATGGGTTTGTATATAGAAATGATGAAAGACTAAATGAGAGTTATTTAAAAGATGGAACTACAAATCAAATGGGACAATTTATTGATGTGGTTGTGCCAGAGGGAACAGTGTTTGCAATGGGAGATAATAGGCTTGAAAGTAAAGATTCGAGATATTTAGGATGCATCCCAATATCTAAAATAAATGGATATGTAATATGTAGAATATGGCCATTTAATAGGCTAGGAAAATTATAGGAGAAGGATATGTTTGAAGAAATAATAGGTCACAAAGAGCAAATAGAGATGTTAAAAGATATTTTGCAGAGTGGAAATATTTCTCATGCATATCTTTTTTCACGGAGAAGAAGGAATAGGAAAATGCAAAATAGCCTTTGAATTTGCAAGAAAAATTTTAGGTGTTGAAAATTTAAAAAGTTCGCCAGATTTTAAATATATAGAAAAAAACGAAGAAAAAAAAGATATAGTCATAGAACAAATAAGAAAAGAAATTGTTGATGATGTATATACAGTGCCTTCAGCATCTGAAAGAAAAGTATATATTATTAATAATGCGGAATGCTTAAATATTGCTGCACAAAATGCTATACTTAAAACTTTAGAAGAGCCTCCAAAATATGTTGTGATTATTTTAGTGGCTACAACTGTAAGTAAATTTTTACCTACAATCCTTTCTAGGGTTACTAACATTGCCTTTAATGGAATTCCTAAAGAAGAGCTTAAAATATATTTAAAAAATAATATGAATATAACTTTAAGTGATGATATTTTAGACTTCGTAAACGGTTCAATAGGACTTTCACAAAGGCTGATTAATAATAATGCAATAGATTCTTTAAAAGATATAGATGAGTTATATAAAAACATGGTAAAAAAAGACACTATAAATTCTTTGCTTCAAATAGCAAAGATAGATTTTAATGAAAAAATAAACCTTGAATATTTAGAATATATACTGTATAAAAATAATAAATATAGTTGTGTGAAATTTATTGAAAAAGCACGAAATAGATTGAAAAGTAACGGAAATTATGATATAGTTATAGATAATATGGTACTAAAAATAATAGACCATATTTAAAGAAGGAGTAAGTAATGGAAGATTTAGTAATAGGAGTTAGATTTAAAAGAACTGGAAAACTTCAATATTTTAATCCATTAAAATATACTTTTAAAATAGGTGACAATATAATTGCCAAAACAGATAGAGGAAATGAAATCGGTAGAGTTGTAAAAATATTAAAAATAAGTGAACTTGATAGCAATATAAAAGTAGATAATATTATAAAACCAGCTTCAAGAAGAGATTTAGAAAATCAAAAAGAAGCTCAAGAAAAGGCAAAAGAAGCATTAAGTTTTTGTAGAGAAGAGGCAAAAAAACAAAACTTAAACATGAAAATATTATCTGCTGAATATACATTAGATATGTCTAAGCTTACTATATACTTTGTATCTGAAGAAAGAATAGACTTTAGAGAATTAGTAAAAGTACTTGCAGCAAAGTATAGAGCAAGAATTGAATTAAGACAAATAGGACCTAGAGATGAAGTAAAAGAATTTCCTACTTTAGGCATGTGTGGAAAAGAAGTATGTTGTAGAACTTTCTTGCAAGACTTTGATCCAGTTACTATTAAAATGGCAAAAGATCAAGGATTACAAATTAACATGTCAAAGTTATCTGGTGCATGTGGAAAATTAATGTGTTGTCTGAGATATGAGGAAGATGCATATAAAGAAAATTTAAAAAAATTACCAAAAGTAGGTAGCACAGTTGAAATTAAAGCTGATAGGCAAAAAGGAAAAGTTACAAGTGTAGATATTTTAAGATTAAAAGTAAAGGTGAAATTTGGAGAAACCAGAGAAGATGAATACTATGAAACATATGATGTAAAAGATGTTAAATGGGATAGAAATTAAACAGAAAATAATTAATTTAAGGAGGTGAATGTTATGGCATTTAAAATAACTGATAAGTGCATTTCATGCGGAGCATGTGAGATGGAATGCCCAGTTGGTGCTATTTCTCAAGGTGATGATAAATATGTTATAGATCCAGCAAAATGTATTGAATGTGGGGCATGTCAAGCAGTTTGCCCAGTTGGAGCACCTGAACAAGAATAAATATAATAAATTGATTTAATATATGATAATAAAGAGGATGTAAAAAAAATATAGCATTCTCTTTTTTTTTAAAAATTATAAAAACAATATTGCTAAAAGTAAAAATGTGATATAATGTATACTGTGATAAAAAATTAGAGGTGATAGCTTGAAACTAAATGAATTAGAAAAATATAGAGATAAAAATAGTGGTAGAATAGATATTGACGCTTTCTTAGAAGAAAACTCTGTATCTAAAATTACAGAATTAAGAGGCGCTTCAAATAAAGAAAAAGATTGGTTAAAACTTGATGATACAGATATACTTATACGAACAGAAAATTTAGACTCTGAAGGTGCAATATATACTACATATGCTGAGCTTATTTTTGAAGAGCTAGCAAAACAAGTTGATATTCCTTGTGCTCACTATGATTTAGTAAAATATAAAGGAAAAAATGGGGTTCTATCTCAAAGTGTAGTAAATAAAAATGAATCACTTGTACTTATGAATGACTTGTTAAATTGTACTAAAAGAGAACATGATATTGGTGATGACCAAAACATACATGTTGAGGACGCAATAAATTCTTTTTATACCTTTTATAATGAGTATAATGATTTTCCAAAAGAAGATTTTAAAAAAATTTCAAATGATTTTCTTAATATGGCCATATTTGATATTTATACAATGTCTACAGATAGACATGCAGAAAATATGGGAATAATATTTTCAGTTAAAGGAGATAAAAGTAGTGCAAGACTTTCTCCGATGTTTGATAATGAATGTTCACTTATGCTAGACTCACCCGAAGAAAAAATAGAAAAATTATTAAAAAATAGAATGTCACTTATGAGTTATGCGGAGCTAGAAAGTCAGAAGATATATTATACAGAAGATTATGAAAATGATGCTTATGAAGGTGAAGATATATTTAATGATTTTCTTGATAACATGTTAAAGCAAAATGGAACAGATACAAAAGAAAGGTCTGATTGGCAAACAACTATATATAATATTTCTGAACTTGGTGAAAGTCAAATGGAGTTTATAAATAAATGTGATAAAAATTTAAATATAGATGCGGCTTTAAAGAGTGTTGAAGAAAGAATTGGTGTAAAATTACCTGAAAAACTATGTGAGTTTGCATCTGCAACATTTAATACTAGAAAACTTTTAATTAATGAAGAGCTTATGTTGTACAAACTAGATGAAGAAAAAATGAATGCAAAAGATGATAAGGAGGAAAAAACAAATGAAGATGATTATATCTTGGGATGATATAGATATTGTTAAAGTAATAAGAAATGAAAAATACTATTGTAGTGTACTTATAGAAGAAAATGTTATCTCTGCTATAAAAAAAGGCATGCCTACTGTTATGATATCAAATATTAAGCTTATATCTAAAAGAATGCCAGAATTTATTTTAAAAAGAATTCCTAAAAAGGAAATAAGGGACGAAGTACTTGAAACTGTAAATCAAGATGAAGGAGAAAATATAATTAATTATATAAACAAAACGAACTGCAAATTTGCTACAGATAAATTTTTAATAAGAATTGTGAAATAAATGTGAAAATTGTAGTAGTAATTTGACATAATAATAAAAATATGGTATAATATAAAAGGTCGAAAAATATAAATAAAATCAAAAATAATTTTAAGATTGGAGGTAAATAGATATGTTAACATTTTTGCTGTTATGGAAGGATACCTTATTAGGTAGAATATACGAAGATGATAATGATTATCGGTTTATTCCAATTAAAGAAGGAATAGAACACGCAAACAGAGAGGGATTATTAAGGGGACTTATAAATCCAGATACAAAAGAAGTTCCGTTGTTTATAATAAACAGATTAAAAAAAGATCCCGAATGTAAGCATCAATGTGAAGTCAATACAGATAGACTTCAAATTATAAAAGTAGCCAATTAAGGCTACTTTTTTTCTCTTCGCTATTGAAATTGAAAAATATTTATGTTATACTAATTGTAATTTAATATATAAAAGCGTTGAAGAAGAGGAGTAAAATAGAGGTTACTTTAAGAGAGAGAAGCTTGTGAGCTGAAAGGCTTCTTAAGAAAACATATTTGAAGGTAGCTTTGGAGCTGGTATGCTTAAAACGAAAGTGAGTAGGTATACTCCGTGTAAACATCGGTTAATTGTAAATGAAGAGTATGTATATAATGAAGTTATATATATAAATTAAGGTGGTACCGCGAATATAAAGTCATTCGTCCTTAAAAATCAGTTTAAGGATGCATGACTTTTTTAGTGCTACTTATATAAAGCAAAAATACAAAAAGGTAAAAAGAAATGGTGATTGTATGTTAAAAGAAGTGGAAATATTAATAGCTCTTGTACTTTTGTTATTAGGAATACTTTTAGTTTTTAATGCTCGAGTCATTGTCCGTATCAAGATGGATAATGGAAATGAAAACATAAAAGTAAATATAATAAAATGGTTAGGTGCTTTTCTTGCAGCTATCGCATTGATATTTATATATTATATAAAGTAAAAATTTAAAAAGATAATTAGTCTAATGAATATAGGGAGGAATTAAGAATATGTTAGATAAAAAATATAATGCAAGTGAAAAAGAACAAAAGTGGCTTGATTACTGGAAAGAAAACAAAATATATGAATTTAAAAAAGACGGTAGAGAGGTATATTCAATAGATACACCTCCACCAACAGTTAGCGGAAAAATACACATAGGTCATATTTTTTCATATACCCAAACAGAAATGTTGGCAAGATATAAAAGATTAAGAGGATATAATATTTTTTATCCGTTTGGATTTGATGACAATGGATTACCAAGTGAAAGACTGGTAGAAAAAGAGCAAGGAAAAAGAGCACATGAAATTGGAAGAGAAGAATTTTCAAAACTTTGTTATGAAACTACAGATAAATATGAAGATAATTTCCAAGAATTATTTAGCAAAATGGGTGTAAGTACTGATTGGGGGATCCATTATAAAACAGTTAGTCCTTCTACAATAAAGATTAGTCAAACATCATTTTTAGAGTTAAAAGATAAAGGGCATTGTTATCATAAGGAAAGTCCGGCATTATGGTGTAATGAATGTTTAACTTCTATAGCACAGGCTGAATTAGAAACAAAGACAATAAAGACAACTTTTAACTATATCAATTTTAAAACTGTTGAAGATGGCGAAGAGTTCACTATTGCGACAACAAGACCAGAATTATTACCAGCTATTGTTTGTGTATTTGTTAATCCTGAAGATGAAAAACGTAAACATTTAATAGAAAAAACTGCACATATTCCGGTAATCGATGTAGAAGTTCCAATCATGGCAGATGAAAAAGTAGCACTAGATAAAGGTACTGGAGTTGTTATGTGTTGTACTTTTGGAGATCAAACAGATATAGAGTGGTGGAAAAAGTATAATTTACCATTAAAATATATATTCACAGAGAATGGAAGAATAATTGATTCAGTTCCTAAATATGGCGGTTTGAAAATAAAAGATGCTAGAAAACAAGTTGTTGAAGATTTGCAAGCTGGAGGATATATAGTTAAAATAGAAGAATTGGAACATGAAGTTCAAACACATGAAAGATGTGGAAAAGAAGTAGAGTATACTGTAATGAAGCAATGGTTTATAGATATTATGAACCATAAAGAAGACTTCATAAAAATAGGAAATGAGATTAATTGGCACCCATCATATATGCATTCAAGATACGACGAGTGGGTTAACAATGTGGCTTGGGACTGGTGTATATCAAGACAAAGGTATTTTGGCGTTCCATTTCCAGTATGGTATTGTAAAGATTGTGGAGAACCAATTTTTGCAAATAAAGAAGATTTACCAGTAAATCCATTAGTTGATTTACCAAGAACTGAAAAGTGTCCTAAATGTGGATGTAGAGAGTTTGAGGCAGAAACAGATGTAATGGATACGTGGGCAACATCTTCTGTAACTCCACTAATTAATATGAAATATGGTGAAAAGGAAAACTTTGAAGATATTTTAAAGCCAATGAGTTTAAGAACAAATGCGAGTGAAATAATAAGAACATGGGATTTTTATACAATAGTTAAGAGCTTCTATCATTTTGGGCAAAGACCATGGGATAACGTGATGATTTCTGGTTTTGTTATGGCGAATAAAGGTGAAAAAATTAGCAAGAGTAAAGGAAATAGTAAACATGAACCTTTGGAACTTATAAATAGGTACTCTGCAGACGTTATGAGATATTGGGCAGGAACTGGAAGATTAGGAACTGATATTGTATTTAGTGAAGAAACATTACTTAGAGGAAAGAAATTAGTTAATAAAATCTGGAATGTTTCAAAATTTATTGAAATGCACTTATCAGATTATGAAGATAAAGAATTTAAAGATTTTGAGTACGTTGATAGATGGATATTAGGACGTTTTCAAGAAATGGAAAAACAATTTGTTGATTATTTAGAAGAATATGAAGTAGGCTTGGCTTTGAATACATTAGAAAAATTCTTTTGGGAGTTTTGTGATAATTATATAGAAATTGTAAAACATAGGTTGTATAGACCAGAAGAGTTTGGTAATGTGGCAAGGTATAGTGGACAAAAAACAGTATATACATTACTGTATAAATTGTTACAAGATTTCAGCATATATTTTCCATTTATAACAGAGGAGATATTTCAGGAATTATATCATAATAATAAATCTATTCATACAACTGAAATTAGCCCTTTGAATTTTAGCTTTAACAAAGAAATTCAATTAGGAAATCAAATTGTAGAAATTATTAGTCAATCAAGAGGAGCAAAAACTAATAGTAATGTTTCTTTAAAAACGCCTATTAAAAATTTATCGTTGGGAGTAAGTAAAGAATTAAAAGAGGCTATTGAAAAATCAATTAAAGACTTTAAAGCTACACTATTTATTGAAAACTTGGAAACTAAAGTAATAAATAAAGATTATGAAGTATATAATATAGAGTTAGATTTAGAAGAGTTACAAAAAATGTAAAGCATGCTTAAAGCAGGAGGTACTTCCTATGGAAAAAAGAGAAGAGGCAGCAAAAAAAGTAGGTATACTTGGTATATTTATAAATTTTGTATTACTTATTTTAAAGTTAATTGTGGGGTTAATGTCTAAAAGTCAAGCTATGATTGCAGATAGTGTTAATAGTGCAGGAGATATATTTGCATCACTTATGTCTTTTATAGGGGCAAAGGTTTCAGCTAAACCCAAAGATGAAGATCATCCTTTTGGGCATGGTAAAGCAGAATATATATATTCACAATTAATCAGTATTTCTATGGTTATAGCAGCACTTGTAATGCTTAATAATTCTGTAGAAAGTATAATTTTAAATGAAAAACTAGAATTTTCAATTTGGCTTGTTATTGTATGTTTAATCACTATTTTAACTAAGTTTTTGTTATTTATATATGCTAGATTTAAATACAATAAATGGAAAAGCATATTGATAAAAGCAAGTATGGAAGATCATAGAAATGATATGGTAGTAACACTCGGAACTCTTATTGGTATATGTTTCAGCTTAGCTGGTATATATTTTGTTGATGGAATTATTGGAGCAATGATATCAATATGGATTGGATATGTTGGTTGTAGACTATTCTTTGATTCATATAAAGTTTTAATAGATACTACAATTAGTAAAGAGGAAAAAGAACATATAAAGCAAATGAGTAAAAACTATCCAGAAATATTACATGTTGATAGTATCGCTACAAAACCTGTAGGAGATAAATCAATTATAATATTAAAAATATCTATGGATGGAAAGAAGACTTTAGAAGAATGTCATAATATAAGTGGAAAGTTAAAATATGATATAATGAATAAATTTGATTATGTGTATGATGTTTTGATACATATAAATCCACATTAATATAAAGCGAGTAGATTATAGTTTAAACTTAAATTTACTCGCAATATCTTTATTTAAAAGATTTAACACTATGCAATATAAGGAGAATTTAAGAATGTTAAAATGTAATTTATGTCCACATAAATGTAATGTAGAAAGAGAAAAAAGTGTAGGAAGATGTAGAGCAAATAATAATATAAAAATAGCACTTACTTCACTTCATTATTATGAGGAACCTTGTATAAGTGGTGAAAATGGTTCCGGAACTATATTTTTTTCACATTGTAATTTAAGTTGTATATATTGTCAAAATTATAAAATTAGTGATTTGGGCTATGGAAAGGAAATAACAGTTGAACATTTAGCTGATATTATGATTTCATTAGAAAATAAAAAAGCAAATAATATAAATCTGGTATCACCAACTATATATGCTGATAAAATAATTGAGGCTATAAAAATTGCAAGAAAAAAAGGACTAACAATTCCTATTGTATATAATTCAAGTGGATATGAAACTATAGAAACTATAAATAAGCTAAAAGGGTATATTGATATATATTTACCTGATTTTAAATATGCAACAGATGAAATTGGTAGAAAGTATTCAAAAGTAAGTAATTATTCTTCTTATGCCAAAAATGCAATTAAAGCTATGTATGAGCAAGTAGGAAAACCTGTATATGATGAAAATGGAATGCTAAAAAAAGGTGTTATAATAAGGCATTTAGTATTACCAAATAATTTAGATAACTCTAGAAAAGTATTAAAGTGGATAAAAGATACATTTAATGATAATGTAATAGTAAGTGTTATGGCACAATATTTTCCTACATATAAAGCAAAAGAAAATAGCAATCTAAATAGAAAATTAACAAAAGAAGAATATGATAATATAGAAGATTATCTATTTAAATTAAATTTAGAAAATGGATATATTCAAGAATTAGGAGAACATGAAGAAGAATATGTACCTGAATTTGATTTAAGTGAAATATAGGAAAACCTCACTATAAATCCAAATATGGAATATAGTGAGGTTGAAATTATTTCATTTTTTCCAAGAATTCTACAAGACCAATTTTAATTTTGTCTTTTTCTTCACTTGTAAACGAGTCTGTAAAATCACTTAATTCATTGAGGCTGTTTAAGAACTTTTCTATTCTAATTTTTAAGTTCTTTTCTAACAATAAATTAGAATGGTTTTCAAGTTCAGCTTTACTTTTTAATGGTTCCAATAAATTGTCTGCAAATAAGAATCTCGACATTTCACTATTTCCGATTCCTATAATTTCATCTCCTGCAATAGCTAAAGTAATAAATGCATCATTAAAAATATAATTTTCATTTGCTTGTGACTTAGTTATACTATATAGTTTGCATCTTAAAGAATTAAGTACATTTTCATCTACATCTTTTTTGCCGACAACTATCCAAGGTATTTTTAAATCTGGATGGTCTTTATCCATTGATTTAAAAGAAAGTGATACAAAGTAGAAGCATTTTTCCTTCATATAAATTGGCTTCCGTTCAATTCCCGTCATTTTGTATTTTACATACTCTAACTTTTTCATAAAAAGTCCTCCTTATTTTTATTAAAAAATATTCTTAAAAATTTTAAGTGATATTATTATATCAAAATATGCTTGAAAAGTCAAAATTTATGTAAAATTTATTCTGTGCTTTTAACATTAATCAACAATACTATGAACAGTTTTTTTAGAAATTTTTACATATATGCTCAAATTATTATCTATATCACATGTTGCTAAGAATATATCTGATATTTCTTTTATTCCTTGATTTTTTATTTCTTTTTCAAGCCATGTAATATTATTTCCTGTAGCTTTAAGATTATTTTTCAATATTTTACCATCTAAGATAACATTGGAAATAACTTTTTCACTGCTAGGTTCTAAATTTAAATCGTCTGGAGTTACAGGTCTTTTTTTACAGTTAGGTAAAAAACTAAGTTTGCCATTTGGTTCCAAAATCACAGATTGCAAATCAGCTAAATTAAAATATCCATTAGTTCTACATTGACTTAAAAATTCAGATAAATCTATTCTTGACTTTTTAAAATTATCTCTATAAAGTTCTCCATTTTCATATAACACTAATGCTTTACCGAGAAACAAACCTCCTAAAAAGCATTGATTTACTTGAAATTAGAGCAGTAAGTGTTATAAGTAGAGTGTATACTACCATAGCGGTTAATGGTTGAATAAAATTACTCTCTAATGAAGTTGCCATTTCTGCCGCAATTGAACCAATTGTAATACTATTAATGTAATCAAACATGGTAAGCTGTGACATTTCCCTGTTTCCCATAAGTTTTGTTAGAAAGAAGAGTACTATAACAGAACCAGTAGAAAGTAAAATAATTTTTAATATTTCTATCCACATAAAAGTTATCCTTTCAAAAAAATAATTATAATTATATTTTGTGTTATAAAAATATAATTATAATTAAAATTTATGAAATAAATAAAATATGTATAAAATTTTTGTTATTTGTTAACAGCAACTATTAGAATTTCCACATGAGCAGAATAATAAAGCTATAATTATCAATATAATTATAATGCAACAGTTTCCACCAGCAAAAATGTCGCATATAGAATTACAGCAACTTTGATTGCAACAATTATTATCCATAAAAAATCCCTCCTTAAATATATAGTTATAGTAGTATATACTGTTTAATAATGAAATGTTAATGTATTTTGAAAATATATTTAAAACTTGCAAAAATTGTGCTCAAATACAAAAAACATATTTTAAAGTAGAAAAATAGGGATTTAACATTAAATTTGAAAAAATATTAAAAATTTTGTATATAATTAAATTGGTGATAGGAAGTGGTAGACAAGATAAGTAGTTATATATTAGATAATGTGCTTTACAAAAATGAAAAGATTGAAGGCGAGCAAAGAGAAATAATGCTTTTTGGCCTTACAAGAATAGTAGAGGATATTCCTAAATATATAACTATTTTTTTGATAGCATTACTTCTTAATATATTAATGGAAACATTAATAGTATTAGCCATAAACATAGTATACAAGACATTTGTTGGTGGTGCTCACGCAAGAACAAATTTCATTTGTTTAGTCTCCTCTGTTATATTTTTTATTTCGCCATCTTTGTTGGCAAAATATGTTAATCTCTCTTTTAGTATAACAGTTATTGCGTCAGTTTGTGTGTACGTATTTTCATGTTATGTGATTATACGACACGCACCAGCAGATACAGAGGAAGTACCTATATTAAATATAAATAAAAGAAAATTGTTTAAGGTACTGGCCTTTATATCTTTAAATTTTATATATGTACTAATGTTATTTATAAAAAATCAAAATATAAGTTTTATTATTTTAACAACTATAACATATATAAATATATTTGCAGCAAATCCAATGTATAAATTGTATAGCTGCAAACACAGTTATGAATCAAAGGAGTTTGAATGTTACTTCCAAGAAAAATAATATAAAATATATTAATTTAGATATATAAAGGTAATATAATAAAAATATTATCTTTTATATATAAATAAATGTTGAATTTGGCACTTTTAAATAAACTATATTAAATGAAATAGTTTGAAATATATATTTTGTTATATAGTTACCTAACAAATTAAACGCAAGTAGTTTATGTATAAAGTGTCATATCAACATAATAATAGTAGGAGGTATTGTATGAACAAGCTATTAAAAAAATTTGTAGAAATGTACGCAAAAACATCAACTAATAGTTGTTGGCTAGGATTAATTCATCAAACAAAAGCACCAAGATGTTTAATCAAAAAATAGAATTAATAAAAAAGTAACTAAGGCTATAAGCTTTGGTTACTTTTTTGAGTTTCAAAAGATCCTACTGAAACATTTTGATAAAAAGTGAAAAATGTTTCAGTATAAATGAAACATTTGGTTCGTGTAAAATTAAAAGGAGCTGTAAAAAGCTCCTTTTAAATGTTCTTTTCTATTATTATGTTTTGTACAAATTTATCTTTTTCAATAGTCGGATAGATTTGAGAGTTTGATTGTTTTGAGATAATCTTTTTTACTTCCCATAGCCCTATACCAGACTTTTTCTTTTTACTTGAAACACCTTTTTTGTAAATACTTTCTAAGTCAATATTAATTGATGTATCATAAGTATTAATTACGCGAATAATATCTGCGTTTCTTTTTCTATCAAATTTCATTTCTAATTTTACATATGGATTATTACATTTTTGTGTAGCTTCATATGCATTATCAAGTAATATACCAAGTATTCTTGAAAGTTCTGGCATAGGAAAGCTAATTTCTTTTACGTCAGTAATAACCTCCAAATCCATAGTAACATCATGACCTGTAATTAGAAAATACTTTGCACCAACAATTCCATAGATTGCAGGATCATTAAATATTTTAGGGTCTATACTACCTAAGGTATTAATTATATTACATTCTTTTAGTACTTTGTTTATATGTTCTTCAAGTTTGTCATACTGTTTAGTAAGTACATATCCATTTAAAGCTTGAATTATATTGTTATAATCATGTTTTAGAGTCTTTACTCCATCAATCATACCAGACATTGTATCATTGTGTAATTTTGTGGTTATTAAGTCGGATTCTATCTTGTTTTTCTCTAATGCTTTATTAAGATAGTTAAATATAACTATGCAAAATAGTATCATTTGTATACAATTAATAATTAAGAAGTATATTGAATATGAGTTATATTCATTGAAAAGGAATAATACTAATTGTGGACAGATACAAATAACTAGCAAAAACAAAAAGATTAATAGTTGTTTTGTTGTGATATGTTCAATTAAAGTGTTAATCTTAGTAAATTTATTTAAAAAATATTTTAATAACCTTAGTAATAGTATAATAATTAAAAATTGTAATACTATTGCCACTAAAGATAAATTTATGTTACCTGTCATATTTTCAAAAGAAGTTCTAAAAATAAATGATGTTAATAAGTAACTTATAATTTCAGACAATATGACGAAAATAAAATTAAAAACAGTTAATATAAAAGATTTTACTGTATTAAATTTTAATATAACTCTAAATATAACAAATATAAATATAATTCCTACAAGAGTATTGGAGAGTGGAAATAAACCTTTAGCTAATGAACATGCAAATATACTACATATAGATGAAATAATAACTAAAGAAATTTTTAGCTTACCTAATTTATTATGTTCAAATAATTTAGCTAAAGATAATACAGTATAAACACTACTGGCTATTTGTATCAATATTATTGATATTAAAATTAAGGTTTTCATAAGATTTAACTCCTTTGTTTTTTTCGCTCAGTTACAGTTCAAATTGTGAATTTACAGGACAAGATATATTTTTAGAAAAGTATACATATCCTTTTTTCTTGTCTAAGCTTGTTATTTTTGTATCGTTTACAATATATGAACGATGACATTTTCTGAAGAATATAGGTAGTTCATTTAAAAGCGATTCTAGAGATTTTGAACTAGAGAAATTTTCGCTCTCAGTTACAATAACAGACTTATTTCCCGATCTTTCAATATATAAAATATCGTCTGTTCTCACAGCTTCCCATTTATTCAAATGTAGAAATATTTTCTTGTTATAGGTAAATTCTTTTTTTATTCTTGAAACTAGATCTTCTATAATGCTTTTATTTATAGGTTTTACCAAGTAGTCAAAAACTTTTACTATAAAAGATAAATGCATATATCTTTGGTGACCAGTCAAAAATATAAGATAAAAATCTTTGTTTATCTCCCTTAAATCTTTGGCGAAATCAATTCCGTTCTTTCCGCCATTTTTAAAATCAACGTCTAAAAATAAAATATCAATTTCTTTATTACGTATTGCATTTAATATTTCTTCTTGCTTTTCTGTTATTATTGTTATTTCGGCGTCTAAACCTTGAGTAATGATTTCAGATTCTAAAAATCTTGAAATAATTTTTAAACCATTAATATCATCATCACACATACCAATTCTTAACATTCCGTTACCTCTATTAAAAAATGCGTATACTAAGACTATACTATAATTTTTTTCAATTGTCAATGATTTTAGACATAAAAATACAACTATTTATTTACAATTTTCGACATTTTGATATATATAATGTGTTCATAAAATTATATGATAATAATATAATATACGAGGAGGAGTTTTTTTAAAAGGATGAATTCTAAGAAAAAAATAAAGAAAAAATGGTATAAAGAGATTGCTAAAAATATAAATGAAAAGGTACAATTTTCCAATGCTAAGGATAAATTTAATGAATTTTTAGAACTTCCAAAAGAAGTGGTAAGTTCATCAACTAAAATAACATCAATAGAAAATACTAGTGTCCTTATTGAAGGCTATAAACAAATAATGGATTATTATGATGATTATATTAAGATAAAATCGAATAGTATGGAAATTGTGATTGATGGGGAAGGACTAGATATAAAAGAAATAACAGATTCTGATTTGGTTATTGAGGGAAAAATTTATAGTGTTAATTATAAAAGGTAGGTTAAAAAGTTATGGGGGTAACTAAAGTTATACAAAACGCAAAAGGAGTATTGACTGTACAAATAGAAGGCTTTTTTACAGAAAGGTTTATTAATTTGTGTAGAATTAATAATATTAAAATCTGGGATATTAGAAACATAGTTAAGGGTGTAGTAAGATTTAAAATACGAATAGATGATTTTAAAAAGTTAAGAATGGTTGCAAGGAAAACTAAGTGTAAAGTTAAAATAAAGAAAAAAGAAGGATTATACTTTACGCTTTTTAAGTATAGAAAAAGAAAAATAGTGGTATTTTTGATTGCTATGGCTATTTTTTTTACAATAGCTTTTTCTACATTTGTATGGAATATAAACGTTGTTGGAAATGATACGATTCCTAAAGAAACGGTTTTAGAATGCTTAAAATCAAGCGGGTTATATGTTGGCAGATGTAAAATAGGAATGGATAAAAAGGAGATAATAAACAGTTTAAGATTAAATATGCAAGATATATCTTGGGCAGGTATTGAAATAGATGGAACACTTGCTACAGTTAAAGTGGTTGAAAAAACAAAACTAGATGATAAAGATATACAAAATGATAAAATTCGGAGATATAGTAGCTAAAAAATCTGGACTTTTAACTAGAATTGTACCTGAAAATGGAACAGCAAAATTTAATGAAAAAAGTTATGTTGAAAAGGGAACGGTCCTTATAGAAGGAAAAATGTATAGTAAATTTTTAGAGCCATTTGATGTAACAGCTAAAGGTATAACCAAGGCAAATTGTGAGTACACGTATGAAAATACATACAAATATACAAGTATTTTAAAAGACTATACAGGTAAAAAAAGATATACAATAGGAATTACTATAAATTCTAAAGAAAATATGTTAAATTATTTGAATAAATCTAAAAAGTATGATATAAGTAAAAGTAGTAAAAGTTTTAATATTTTTGGAAATGTTATATCTTTTGATATATACTCTTGTATAGAATATGTTGAAAAAGAAATAGTTAAGAATAAGGAAGAACTTGTTACTCAAAATGAAGAGGATATTAATAATTATCTAAATAATGAAATTTTGCCAAATACAATAGAAGGAAAATTAATGGATAAAAATACAGTCTATGAAGATATAGAAAATGGCTTTATAGCTAGAACAACATATACAGTTAATGAAGAAATTGGCGAGTTTGTAGAAAGGAATGTTGAATATACAAATGAACAAGGTTCAAGTTGATTTTGATGAAAGAATTTCAGAATATGTGAAAGAACATACAAATGAAAATATAAATATTAAAGATTATATAGAAAAAATTGTTAAGCAAGCATTAGAACTTAATAACATTAGTTTTGAAAATGTCTGTATTTCTATAAGTTCTGCAAGTAAGGAAGAAATTAATAAATTAAATTTAGAATATAGAAATATAGACAGACCAACTGATGTTCTATCTTTTCCAATATTTGAAAGAGAAGAGATAGAAGAGTTTAAGAATATTCCTGAAGATAAGAAATTTAAAGAAGTAGAACTAGGTGATATAGTACTTTGTATGGATATAATATATTCTCAGTCTGTAGAATATGGAACAGGTATTATAAGGGAAGTACTTTATATGATAACTCATGGTGTCTGCCATTTGCTTGGCTATGACCATATTGAGGCAGATGAAAAGGTGGAAATGAGAAAACTAGAAGAAGAAATATTAAATCTTTTGGGGGTGTCCAAATAATATGAATAAAGAAAAAAAAGACTTAACCAAAAATGAAGATAAGGACTTTAAAGTATATAATAAAGATACTGAAGAAAAAGTAAAACAGCCAGAAGAAGACGTTAAAATATATAAAACACAAGCAGAAAAAAGAGAAGATTTAGAAAAATTAAAACATACTAAAAATAAAACTTTTTTTACTGCTATGGGACATGCAATTGATGGTGTTATTAGAGCTTTTAAAACGGAGAGAAACTTAAGAATTGATTATATAATTGGACTTTTTGTTCTTATATGCAGTTTGTTTTTTGACTTTACTAAAACTGAATTTGCATGTTTATGTCTTACAATCGGTTTTGTTATATTTGCTGAAATGATTAATTCTACAGTGGAATATATAGTAGATTTAATAACAGATAAATATGATGATAGAGCAAAAGCAGCAAAAGATATAGCAGCAGGTGGTGTTCTTATTTCATCAGGCGTTGCAGTTGTAGTAGCTTACTTTTTATTTGCAGATAAGATATATAATGCGACTACTGCAGTTATTTCATCTGTATTAAGTTCAAAATTGCATGTACTATTTACAATTACATTTGCAATAATATTGCTTGCAATTATACTTAAAGGTATGCTGGGTAAAGGAGATAGTTACTCAAAAGCATATCCTAGCGCAAGGGTGGCTTTAGCTTTTGGACTTACAACTTATGTGTACATTATAACAAGAAGTATAATAGCAAGTGGAGTATCATTTTTGCTAAGTGTTATGATAGCACAAATTAGAATAGAAAACACTAAAATAAAGCCTATATATATGGTGCTTAGCGCACTTCTTGGAATGCTTGTTGTACTTATAGTATATCAGATGGTACTAATGTCTCCAAATATAGCTAATGTGTTAAAGAATTTAAATATAGGAAAATAAATTGAAAGGTTGATAATATATGAGTGATGAGGAATTAGTAAAAATCGCTGTAATGGCAAGAAAAAATGCATATGCACCTATGTCAAAATATAAAGTTGGAGCAGCACTTTTGGCTAGTAGTGGTACAGTGTATATTGGTACAAATGTAGAAGCACCATCGGTAATTACAACAAACTGTGCAGAAAGAGTAGCTATTCAAGCAGCATATACACATGGAGAAAGAGAATTTTTAAAACTTGCTGTAGTAGGTGCAATGGATGGAAATGATATGTTGGACTCTACACTTACTCCATGTGGAACATGTTTACAATTTATACTTGAAATGTGTAAAAATGTGGATATTTTGTGCTATATAGACGGTAAACTTGAAAAAAGAAAAGTAACTTCATTTTTGACAATTCCATATGAATATACAAATAGAAAATAAAGACTTAAGATTTAAGTAAAAATAAATAATTAATAAAATAAAAGAACTGTGAGTATAATGTAGAAGGTGATTTTGATGAAACAAAAAAGACTTTTAGCAGTTCTTTTATTTTTTACGCTTGTAATAGGCACATATATTGTAAGTTTAACTACTAAGTATGAAGTAAGCGAAGTAAGAGCTGTATTTAATGTTAGTAGTCTAAAAGCAAATTGTTGCATAAAAGAAATTAATGAAATTACAGAAGACTATAATATAAAAGTATATTATCCAGAATGTAAGTATTCAAAACTAAATGAAAAAATAAAAGAAAAAATGGATAGATACGTTAATGAATTTAAAGATGAGATAAAGCAGTATCAAAAAATAGGTGATAATAAATTTGCACTTCAAATTAATTTTGACTCTTATGAATATGAAGAATATATATCATATGTATTTCATATATTTATCGATACTCAAGGAGCACATCCTAATACATACATATGGACTATAAGTTATGATACTAAAAATAATGAGATAATAGATATTAAAAGCTTAATATCAAGAAACAAAGATTTATTAAATGTTTTATCTGATTATACGTTTAATTATCTAAAAAACGATGAGAGGTTAAAAGAAAATCTAGTACAAGAAATGCTTGAAGATGGAACCAGCCCCAAAAAAGAAAACTTTAGTAATTTTGCTTTCAGTAAAGAGGGACTAATAATATTTTTTGAAAGATACAGTGTGGCGCCATATTCTTCGGGAGAATTTGAGGTATTAGTTCCATATGACAAATTAGATATTTTGAAATAAATCTTAAAAAAAGAGGTGCGTTTTTTAAACGACACCTCTATAGCATAAAAAAGAGTATTTACTTAAATTTTTGGGTTTAGAAATTTATAATTTATTTTTTTTAATGATTCTTTTTATTTCCTTTAACCTAACAAGTTCTTCACAATTAATCATATTATCATATATGATTTGCGTAGTTAAAGGATTTTTTTCCCTAAATCTTTCTATTTCTTTTTCATCATACTGATTTTCTATAAAATAATTAAAAGCTTCGGCAAAAAATTCATCGGGAGCAGTTGAAGCGTATTCAGATAGAAATCCACTCGCAGAAATTTTCTCATTCTGATACATAAACTCGAGAATTTTTTCTCTATTTTCTTTTAATAATTCATATGCTACTACATGTCCAAATTCATGCCTCACAACTGACGCATCAGCACATTGCTCTACACAAACAATCTTATTCTTCCAATCTGTCACTCCTGTAACGTTGCCTTTAGAATTAATAGAAGCAGGAAATTTTGATTCACAAGTAAGTGTTATTAAAAAAACATAGTCCATCTTATTAAAAAAATCAATATACTTTTTAGGAATAGTTTCAATTGCTTCACAATTTTTTTGAAAAATTTTATCCATATCCCTAAAACTTTCAAGCTGATAATTTACTGGAAAATCAGCAGTATATTCAATTTTAGTAAAGTCACCATTAACAACTTTGTTAATAAGATTAGCTAATTCACACCGAAGCATTTTTTTAGAACAATCATAATCTGTTTTAATAATTCTGCTGTCAACACCTGTTCTTTTTACTAGATTAATGAAATTTTCCTGCATTAAAGGACGATTGTAATACTCAGCTGCAACTAATGCAATTTCTATAAATGAAGCTGCATTATAGTATCCTTTTTCCCAATTATAAAATGAGTAACCATTTATTATTCCTTCATTTTGTAATTTAACTATGTAAGGGGAAAACCATTCTTGTTCTTTTTCTAGTACCAAATAATTTTCATCCGGATAGAAAGCTCTTGCTAACATCGCACAAAATTCATAAATTGTAGCTTTTCTATAAGGCTCAAATTTTTCTTCTTGTGTCCCACATATAATTCCTTTTTCATGTAGTTCTATAATAGAATCTTTGTATTTGCAATCTTCTATATCTTTAAAATGCTCTGCAAATACGTTATCAATTTGTGAAAAAATAATGCTCGCTATACTTAAAAAAACCAACAAAAAAATTTTTTTTACATTCACTTCACTCATCCTTTCAACAAGAATCAAAGATTTAATTAAAATTTGAAAGTAAACCTCTTTTTATGTAAGACTATATACATTAAAAATTATCACGAACTTACCTCTATTAATAAATTATAGACTAAAATATTTATGTATACATATTATACACCTCTAAATAAATTATGTCAATAATATCATTTGATATATAGCAAAAACTAATCTGATTTTAAAATAGATATTTATATTAACTCCTTTTATAGATTTGCCAATAATTATTAGAATTGTTATTAAATATTATAGATATAAAGTTTATTTTATTTTCGATTAACTTTACAAAAAATATAAAAATCTAGCTTTTTTCTTATTGAATTAAATATATGCTTTTGGTATAATTATATAAATAATAAGTTTATGTTATTTTAAGGTGAGTTGATTATGAAAATAAATAGTAAAACAGATTTCTCTAAGACACTTAATTTGCCTAGACAAGTTATAGGGATAAAAGGAAATCAAGTAAAAAAAGAAGAGTATATATTACAGAAAATTCAAGATACAAAAAGATATCAGTTCGTTGTAAGCCAAAACATTAAATCAGGAGGCAAAAAGTATAAAATTCTTGAAATGCCTACAGATATTGAAAATAAACTCTCTTCGACAATTATACTAAATAAATTATTAAAAGATTTTGTGGTAAAATATAAACTCGTAGTAGGGGACTATGTTGAGCATAAACTCATATTTTCTAATGTGTCTGATGGAGAACAAATTGAAACATTACCTACTAGTAAAAGTAATATTCAAGAATTACTTAAAAATAGACAACAAAAAAGAAAATCATTAGCAAATATGTTTAAAGGCCAAATACTTGAAATTAATAATTTAGGAACTACTATAAATTATGATAATGATACTTTAACTACAATAAAAACAGACTTTGAAATAGAAATGATTAAAAAATTCTATGAAATGTATAAGATGGAAGCTTTGAAAAAGGAGTTAAAGACAGTACATTTTTGTACTAAATGTGGTATTTCCAAAAGAAGAAAAGATTTAAAGTTTGAAAAAAAAGAAGTTAATAATTATTATGTTCTATATAAAATAAAAGAAGACAAGGGAATATTATCTAAATATAATAATCTAGAAAATACATACTTTGTTGCAAGTACATTTAGTCCATACCTTATGGTAACAAGTGAAAATATTGCTATTTCAAATGAACTTGAATACTCATTAGTAGAAGTAAAACAAAATAACAAAACTATTCATTACATTTTGGCAACTGACTGCGTTGATGAACTTATGAAAAAGGAATTCATAATAAAATATGAAACTAAGCAAAAATTTAAAGCAGAAGAATTAAAAGATATTCTACCTATGAATCCTTTAGATTATAGAAAAAGAGTTGGAATCTTGATAACTCAAAAAGATAAAGTGTTATTTGGAAAAGAACAATCAACAGGTGTAAGGATAGTTTCTTCAGGGCATACATATATTGATTACATGATATTATGTGAGACTAAAAAAGATGGAATAAAACCAATAATAAATGAACTTGGAAAAACAACAGGTGCGTCTATAGTATTTCAAAACATGAACTACTTAGAAGTAAATCAAAAGATAATAGACTATTTAAAAGACTCTAAGTTTATATATACAGTAGATAAAATAAAAATAAACTTACCTAAATGTGATAAGTGTGGAGAAAATACTATATATAGACCTATTACTGATTGGTATGCTGTAAAAGGTGAAGAAAATAAAATAACAGAAGAAATATTTGAAGATTTACTAAGTAGAATAATATCAAATAAAGAATACAAAAAAACAGAACTTTTAAAAGGCGTTATAAATATAAACAAACAAAAAGAGGCCTTGATATCAGATAAGAATATTATGGGAACACCTATACCAGTGTTTTATTGTGCAGATTGTGGAGAAAACATTATATCAGATAAGACAATAGAAATACTTACTAACATGATAAAAAATAAAGGAAGTGATACTTGGTATAAACAAACGCCAGAAGAAATTTTGCAAGGACAAGTTGCTTGTAGAAAATGTGGATGTACATTTTTCTTTAAGGAAAATGCCACTTTAAATAACTTTTTTAAATATATATGTATTAATTTGTTGCAAAAAGATGTGTTGATAAAAGAAAGAACTACAACAAACTTACTAATAGAAACAAAACAAGAATTTATAGAAAACCTAAAAGCATTAAGTTTTATACCAAAGTATTTTGAATTATTAGATAAATTTAAAAAAGTTCTGGTACATTCCAGTGTAAATGAAAAACTTAACAAAAATTCTAAAGTAGGGAACGAAGAAAAAACTGATAAAAAAGCTTCAAAGGAAAAGATAGTAAATAAAAAAAGGAAGTTTGGTTTGTTAAAGTCTAAATCTTCTAATATTGAGATAGAAGATGAAGTAACAAACATAATAAATAGTTATGGTACAGATATCTTAAGACTTTGGGCAGCTATATTTTCAACTAAAGAAAGAATATATCTTAATAGTCAAAATATAGTAAATATAAATAAAAAATACAAAGGAATTAGAAGAATATTTAAATTTCTACTTGCTAACCTTTATGATTTTAATCCTAATAGAGATTATATAAATCCCGAACAAAGGAATGAAATCGATAAATATGTATATGTACAGTTATATGATATGGTAAAGGAAACTAAAGAGGCATATGAGAATTTTGACTTTAATAAAGTGTATAAAACATTAACTGAGTTTGGAGAAAATATGCTTTCAAAAGAATATTTTGATTCTATAAAATATAAGCTATACATTTTAAATACAAATAATAAAAAGAGGAGAAGTGTTCAATCAAATTTATATGATATAATTCAAACTTTAGCTCTTTTATGGCTACCTATCATTCCTTTTACAATGGAAGAAATATGGCCATATATATATCATAATTCTTCTACAGAAGAAAGAAATATATATAGCTATAAAATAAATATAAAAAATATAGCTGATGAAAATAATGATGTTATTATGAAGTGGAAGAGGATATTTTCAGTTAAGGATAAATTTGGCGTTAAAATAAAAATTGCAATGCTTAAAAAGAAAATATCAAATACACTTGAAGCTAAAGTTATATTAAACACAAATGAATATACTAAAAAGTTTATTGATGATAATTATGAAGAAATATTAGAATGTATTAACGTTTCTAGTATAGAAACAAAAGTATCAACAGATCATAATGTTAATATTGAAAAAGAACCAGGAACAAAATGCGTAAGGTGTAATCATTATTCTCAAGAAATTGGTAAAGATTTAAGATATAGATATTTATGCCCAAAATGTGTTAAGATTTTGGATGAATTAGAAAAAGAAGAGTAAAGCAAGCACAAAGTTATTTTTCAAATGAGAAATAACTTTGTGTATTATAAATTAAATTTAATAAATGGGAAAAGAGTATGTTTGAAGTTGAAATTAAATTTAGAGTAAAAAATAAACAATTAGATGGTATTGAAGTTGTTAATATAATTGATTTCTTGTTGGAAAATTAATTATAGTGATTATTTTGATGTAACTTATTAGTTGATAAAAAATATATTATTAAACAAACAATAAGCTACTTAAAATGTGACTTTTAACACTTTAAGCAAACTTTGAAGATACTTGATATATAAGCATTTTTTTGATATAATGAATTGCAGTTATAGGAAGTGAAGAAATGCATTTTATGAAGAAAAAGTATATAATAACATTTGGGATAGCGTTAATAATTTGTGGTACTATATTCGGATGGAAATTATTGCTTAAAGAAAATACTATAATAGGAACTAAAGATATTTTTAATAACATTAATACAAGTACAAAAGGTGACTTTATTGTGGAATCTTTAGAGTTGAAAGAACAAGAAGAAACTGAAAATGAAGAAAATAGTGAAATTGGAAATGAAAATGTTTCTAGTAATAAGTTAGAAAATATTGTTATAAATAAGCCTATTGTAAAATTTGAGGAAGAAAAAACAGAAATAATTGAAGATAAGAGTACTTCCAATAACAATGTTGAAACTATAGAAGATAATATTGAAGATGATACTATTCCCAAAAATACTTTTGTAAAATTAAAGAAAAATGAAAAGGCTATAGCTAAAATGCAAGCAATGATTTTTGCATTAGTACCAACTGAATGGTTCTTTAGTAATAGTAAAGTGGTAATTGACTCGAATGGAATTGATGAGAATACTGAGTATTTAGATTGTGATAAGATAAATAAAGATGTTTTTAAAAATAAAGTATCTGGAGATATAAAAATATATGCATATGATGAGATATGGAATAATGGAACAGAGTATGTGTTAAGAACAAGATACTATATACGATAATATAAAAATAGAGTACAGTTTTATTTTAAAGTTGTACTCTATTTTTTTTAGTATAGAGGAACTCTATTTTAAGAAGCAATACCAAAAAGAACATTTTTTCTTTAAACTATTTACATCTGTTAATCATTGTGTTATAATAAACACAAATTATGGGAGGGTGATGTGAAAAAGTAGTGTTTTAGTATAGTTTAAGAAAAAATAAATCTTAAGTTATTTTAAATTTTTAAATAATTTAAATGAAAGGGGTAAAACATGGAACAAAATAATGAATTAAAATTATTTGGAGACAAAAAAATTAGAACCAAATGGAATGAAGAAAAAGAAAAATGGTATTTTTCAGTTGTGGACGTGATAGCTGTATTAACAGATAATGATTATCAGGCTGGTAGAAAATATTGGAAGACACTAAAAATGAGACTAAATAAAGAGGGAAGTGAGTTGGTAACAAATTGTTACCAACTGAGAATGAAATCATCTGATGGGAAATATTATAATACTGATGTAATGGATATAAAACAAATTTTGCGTTTAATTCAATCTATACCATCTAAAAAAGCAGAGCCTTTTAAATTGTGGTTAGCACAGGTAGGAAAGGAACGAATAGATGAAACATACGATCCAGAAATATCAATAAATCGTGCATTAGATACATACAGAAAAAAAGGATGTACAGAAGAGTGGATAAACCAAAGATTAAAAACAATAGACATAAGAAAAGAATTTACAGATGAACTAAAAGAAAAAGGAATAAAAGATGATAAAGATTTTGCAATGTTAACAAATATTTTAACGCAGACTTGGAGTGGTTATTCTGTTAAAGAATATAAAAATTTAAAAGGTTTAAAGAAAGAAAATCTTCGTGATAATATGAGTAATATGGAAATAGTGTTAAATATGCTAGCAGAAACATCTTCTACAGAAATATCAAAAAGTAAAAAAGAAAAAGGGTTTAAAGAAGCACAAGATTCTGTTATAGAAGGTGGTAATATCGCTAGAATTGCCAAAGAACAATTAGAAAGAAAAACAGGTAAAAAGGTTATATCTGAAAAAAATACTAAAGAAATAAGAAACTTAAATTCCGGTGACAAGTAAATTAAATAAGTGTACATTGTAATCTAAGTGATGTATCGTTTTATCATAGGTAGAAAGTTAAATACTATATCTTTGCAAAAAAAAGACTTTTAGCCTTTGAGAGAGAATTTATTTTCTCTTTTTTCCTTTCGTTAACTCAAATTATATATTATAAAGATGCATGTACACCATAAATATATATGAATAATCAAAAAATATAAACTAAAAGTGATATTTCATTTCCCAAAATCGCAAAAAACTTGATTTTGGGAAATGAAAATGATATAATTAACATATAATATAATGAGGTGGTTAAGATGAAACTCATAGAAAGAGAATATCTAAAAGAGCTAATATCTGTAAGGGGGACTCCAGATATTAAAGTAATAACAGGTGTTAGGCGTAGTGGAAAATCAAAATTATTAGAAGAATTTAAAAATTACATACTACAAAATATACAAGATGGAAATATAATAGAAATAGATTTTAACTCTTTAGATTATGAAAATTTAAGAGAATACCACGCAATGAATAAATATATAGAAGAAAGATATATAAAAGACAAAAAAAATTTTGTATTAATAGATGAAGTGCAAATGTGTGATGGATTTGAAAAGACAATTAATAGTTTACATACCTCAGAAAAATATGATATCTATATAACAGGTTCAAACGCATTTTTGATGAGTAGTGACTTAGCAACATTATTTACTGGAAGAACTTATGAATTAGAAATATTTCCATTTTCATTTAAAGAGTATTTACAATATAATGACGATATGAATGCTGACGAGGCTTTTAATAAATATGTAAGAGAAGGAGGAATGTCTGGTTCATATTTATACAAAGAAGAGGAACAGAAATATAAATATATATTAGATCTATACAATACTTTAATTGTAAGGGATATACGTGAAAAGTATAAAATAAAAAATACAGAGTTATTAGATAATCTAACAAACTTTATGATGGATAATATATCAAATATAACTTCTATTAGAAATATAACAAATTCATTAAATAAAATAGATAATAAGTTAAACCATAAAACAATAGGTACATATATAGATTATATGGTTAATGCATATTTATTTTATAAAATAAAAAGATATGATATACAAGGAAAAAAGTATTTGGAATCACAAGATAAATATTATTTGGTAGACCCAACATTTAAGTTTGCAAAATTAGGTACTAAAAATATGAATTATGGAAGAGTATACGAAAACATTGTGGCAATTGAATTACTAAGAAGAGGATATGAAGTATTTGTGGGGCAGATGTATAATTCAGAAATAGATTTTGTGGCTATGAAACGAAATGAAAAAATATATATTCAAGTTTCAGATAATATAAGTGATGACAAGACATTAGAAAGAGAAGTAAATTCACTCTTAAAAATTAAAGATGCATATCCAAAAATACTAATAGCTAGAACAAGACATGATACTTATCAATATGAAGGAGTACAAGTATACGATATAGCTAAATGGTTATTAGAATAGTTTCTAAAGGCAGGTGAACCCTGCTTTTTAGTTATCCATAATTTTCTATAAATCCCAACGGTGCAAAAATGTAGGAAATATTTCTTGTCTGCTGTCAAATATAAAAATAAGTTATATAATGGGGGCGAAATGTAATTAATGAAATAGAAAAAATAAATGATATTAGTAAAAAATTGAATATATTTAATTGAAAGAAATCTTAAAGTATATCGGGTATTCTGTGTAAATTAAAAATTAACTATGATTTTTGATATTATAATTTAAATATTATTTACATTATGAGCGTTGAAAAATTATTTGTTTAGATACTTTATTCGTAAGTATCGGATAAAGTATCTAAAATATAGGAGGAAAATTAGTTTCTTTTATTCGCCATATATAATTCCATCTTTTTTTAGTAGTCTTCTTAAACTTTTTCTAGCGTTATATAATAGACTGCTTACTTGTATCTTGTTTTTATTAATAATTTGCCCTATTTCTTCGATTGTCATTCCTTGAAAGTCTGATAAATATATTACTTCTCTATAATGTAGTTTTAAATTATTCATTGCTAATATAATTTTTTTAAGTTTTTCTTTGTTATCAATGTCATCAATTATTTTTCTGGATGTTATTGTATCCTGATTACTTAATGATAAATAATCTTCAATAAATTCACTTTCTTGTTTATTCTTTTTTAAAAAATTTATAGCTCTGCATTTAGCAATCATATATAAATAGGTTTTTAGCTTGTACTTGCTGCTGTAATAATCTTTGTTAACTAAAAGATAAACAAAAGAGTCTTGAACAATGTCTTCTGCAGTAGAAATATCTTTTGTATAATTTAGAATAAAGTGTATCATATTTATTCTATGCCTTAATACGATTTCTTCAAAAGATTTCTTATTCCCTTTCAAGAATTCCTCGTATAATTCTTCATCAGTTTTTAAAGTCATAATGGTAACTCTCCTTAAAATATAACAAATTCATACTAATTATACAGCTAAAATTTAAATAAATCGCAATTTTCCCTAAAAAATTCCAAATTTCTAAATATTTCTAAATAATATGACAGTTATACATTGGTTATTAAAATTGATAGTTATAATTGAGTGATATTAATTCTCTTAATACTCTGTTCTAAAAAAAAGATATCGAAATATAATGTAATATAGTGTATTGAGGTGTCGTTTATGAGTGTTTTTTATAAAAAATATAGTAAAAAAATAAAAGTTATATATTCTTTTTTCGTATTTTTTGTAGTTTCATTTTTAGCTTGTAATATATATGCTGAAAGTTATATATATAATATAAAAAAAGGAAATAATGATGGACTAAAGAAAGAAGAATCAAGTATCAGTACTGTAGCAACTCCTGAATTTACATTTCAATCTGCTTCACAAATACTAATGGAAGCATCTACTGGAAAAATTCTTTATGCAAATAATGAAAATGAACATTTACTTCCAGCATCAGTAACCAAAGTTATGACTATGCTTTTAACAATGGAACAGATTGATTCACGGTAAGATGACTTATGAAGATAAAATTTCGTGTAGTGCTAATGCGTCACATATGGGGGGCTCACAGATTTGGTTTAAGGAAGGAGAACAGTTATCCGTTGATGAAGCTTTGAAAGCTATAGCTGTTGTTAGTGCAAATGATGTAACTGTTGCAATGGCTGAACACATTGGGGGAACAGAAGAAAATTTTGTAAAGATGATGAATGATAAAGCACAAGAACTTGGAATGGAAAATACACATTTTATGAATTCGCATGGAATAGATGAGGAAAATCACTACTCCTGTGCAAAGGATATAGCTATAATGTCAAGGGAGCTTATAACAAAACATCCTGACATTTTAAAGTATACTTCTATTTGGATGGACTCTTTAAGAGGTGGAACGTTTGGACTTTCAAGTACTAATAAATTAATAAGGTTTTATGAGGGAGCAACAGGACTTAAAACAGGTTCTACATCACAAGCGTTATTTAATTTATCTGGTACAGCAACAAGAAATGGTACAACATATATAGCAGTTGTAATGAGAGCACCAAGTTCGGATATACGATTACAAGAGATTAAACAACTTTTGGATTATGGATTTGCAACTTATGAATCAAAAAGTATTTGTGATAAGGGTACAGTTGTTGAAAGTAAAAGTATAAATAAAAATGTTAATGAGAGTGCAAATATTATTGTAAAGGAAAATGTAACAGCACTTTTAGAAAAAGGTTCAAAGATTGAATCAGAACAAGAAATTACATATAATAGTGATATATCAGCTCCAGTTAAATCAGGAGATGTGGTAGGAAAAATAAAAATATTAAATAACAGTGATGGTAGTGTTATAGGTGAAAGTGACCTTGTTATAGAAAAAGATATAGGAAAGTCTAGTTTTACGGACTATTTTAAAAAGATATTTAAAATGTATATATTAGCAGATAGTATATAAAGTATACTAAAACATAAATCATAGGCACTGTAAAAAAAGTCCCATAAAATAATAGCTAAGTTAAATTTTGAACTTGGTTATTATTTGTTCTGAAAATTTCAAGAATGTACTAAATTTATTATAATTTTTTGATTAAAGTACAAAAGCAGCAGGTATGACATTGGTCATATTTGCATAAATTATAACCACAAAAAATGAGCGAATTCCTTGCTCATTTTTCAGTAGGATTTTTTTACAGACCCTTTTTAATTTATATAAAATTTTTTTCAATTTTTATTTTATACAAAATGCTGCATATAACGGAACTGATTTTATTCCGTTAGCAAACCCAAAATTCTTTGTTGAAATTCTAATTGCATATTTAGGTTTAAATCGATTCATATAAATATTAAGACTCTGACTTCCAGTATTATCGCTTGCTTTAACTTCAATAGGAATTATTCCATCATTATTATATAGAACAAAATCAATTTCAGCTTTATTACCAGATTCCCAATAAATTAGTGGAATATCGTTTGCTATTAATTGTGTTGCTACGTAGTTTTCTGCAATAATTCCTTTATATTGTAATAGGTTATCTAATATGATATCGCTATATTTTATTTGTAACATATTTATTAGAATTCCTACATCACTTAAATAAAGTTTAAAATGGTCGCTTATAACAAATGCTAAAGGGGGAATTTCGACTTTGTTTAATATAGCGCTTTTGTGTATCATTGTGCTGGAAAGAAGCCAATGTAAAGCAGTTTCATAATCTCTTTTTCTAGCATTTTGTGATATCTTCCCATATTGAAATTTATTGCTTTGGTTTCCTAGTTGTGTTGGTATAGATTTATAAATATTTTCTATTTTACTTGCTTCAAATTTATTATTAACATATTTATTCATATCATTTAGATATGATATATAAATATCTTCAATTATACTTTTATCGAATTTAACTATATCATTATTATTGTCTAATAAATTTTTAACAGCTTCAGGCATTCCTCCAACACATAAATATAATCTATAAAGATTTAATGCCATATCATGTAATACAGAAATCATAGGTTCATTATTAGAATAACAGTATTTTATTTCATCAATAAGACCTGAATTTCCATTTGCAATCAAAAATTCTTCAAAGTCCATAGGATACATAGTTATCATTTTTACTTTTCCAACAGGGAAAGATGAATGCATTCTTTTTAACTTTACGCCTAATAAACTTCCTGCACAAATTATTTTAAAATTTTCTTCTCTTTCGTTAAAAAATTTAAGAGCACTTATTAATTCTTCTGATTCTTGAATTTCATCAAAAAATATAATTGTATTTTCAATATCAATGTCAGTACCTAAATATATTTTCATTCTTTTATATTTTTCTTCTGTATTGATTTTTTGTTTAAATATTTCTACTATCTCTAAATGTTCAAAAAGGTTTATATATATATACTTTTTAAATTCTTTTCTACAGAATTCATCTATAATATATGTTTTTCCAATTTGTCTTGCTCCTATTACCATTAATGGTTTTGTCATATCAGTATTTTTCCAATTGATTAATTCTTGATATATTTTTCTTTTCATATAATAACCTCCCGTACTTTATTATATAATAATAATTAATATATGTCAAATGAATTTCACATTTTTTATACCGCTTTACTAATCTAGTTTCACGTTTTTAATACCTACTTTTGCTATTAGCTTCACATTTTTTATACCGTTTTGACTTGAATTTTTTGCATTTTTCATAGATAGATAAAAAAATTTCACGTTTTTTAACTTGTGCTATTAAAAACTATATATATTTGCGTAATTAAAGTTTTTTATTAAATTACATATTTTAGTATGAATAGTTTATATATTTATATTATAGAAAAAACGATTTTGAAAATAAGATAGAAATTACTGAGCCATAATTTTAATGACATAGTAATGGATAGAAAATTTATTTTCTCTTTTGTTATTCAGTAATAAAAATGTCGAATAAAATAAGTAACGCAAACAATGTTACAAAAAAATTACAAAAATATTTCTTTATTTTAACAAATACTAAAAACGCTAAAATTTAAGAAGATATTTATTGATTTTTTTTATTCTTTGCAATAAAATGGATACAGCTAAATAAAAGTATATTAAACATAGCAAAAAAAGATAGCATATTTAAGGTTTATGGAGGTTGAACAATTATGATAGGTATGAGTCAAATAAAAAAGAAAACTATGCAAGGTATAGCTATAGGTGCAAGTATTGGTGTCGTTGGAATAGGGCTTACTTTGTGGTGGTCAATTAGTACAATTAATTCATATGAAAAAGGTACTAACAAAAAATTTAATGCAACATATAATCAAGATGTGGCAGTGTTAACACAAGATGTTATTCAAGGTGAGGTTATAGAAGATAGCATGGTAACAACAATAAGTGTACATAAGAAAACTGTACCATCTGGAGCTTTGAAAAAAAGTGATATATCAGGTAAAGTAGCAAAATATAATATTGCGGCTAATGTGCCTCTTACAGAATCTATGCTTACAACAGAAATTATTGATGCGGATATAAGAAGTCAAGAAATAAATACTGTTGTTATGCCTAGTGATTTAGATGAAGGGGATTATGTAGATATAAGAATAATGTACCCTAATGGTACTGACTATATTGTACTTGCACAAAAACAAGTAGAAAAAATATCTGGACAAACTATGTGGTTAAATTTAGCAGAAGATGAAAGATTACTTTTAAACAGTGCAATGGTAGATTCTTTCTTGAATTCTGGAACAAAATTATATGCTACAAAATATGCAGATAGTGATTCACAAATAAAAATAGCTGCAGATATTGCACTAGAAGATAACAATACTACAAATGATGATACAGACACTACCACATCAACAACTACAACAAATAAATCACTTACAGCATCAGATAACGCAACAGCAGTTGTACAAGGTCAATTAAGAGAAACAATAAAATCGGAGATTGATTCAATAAAAACAGATGACACAGACTCAGCGGTAAATGCTATATTTGACTTGATATTAAAATATAAAAGCTTTGCTAATGCAGTAACTAGAACTACAGAAAACTATCAACCAAATGCACAAGTTATGGCAATGATGCAAGCAAATAAAAATATATTAGAAGAAGCAAAAGCAAAATTAAGTGCTGAAGCAAGAGCAAATATTGAAAACGGAATTAATAACTATAAGTCAGATAATGGCGATGATTATAACAATGTTGTATCAGGAGCACAAGAATCAATAACAAATCAAAAGACTTTGAGAAATGAGTTGTTAAATCCAGCTACAACAGCTGAATAAAATAGGAGGAGTTAGTTAATGCAAGTAATAGGATTAGTTGGTTACATGGATAAATATGATTTCGTGATGAACCTAGCAAGAACTATAAATATAATGGAGAAATCAGTTTTGGTTGTAGATGCAACACTTGATCAAAAACTAAAATATGTAGTACCTGCTTTAGATAACATTGGAAGATCATATGTAACACAATATAACAATATAGATTTTGCTGTTGGTTTTAACAGCATGCACGATGTGGAAAATTATATGATAGAACAAGGGATAAATATTAACTTGTATGATCATATACTAATTGATATAGATAGTCCAAAAGGATATGAATTATTTAGAACAAGAGGAATAAATAAGACATATTTATTCCTTGACACTAATGTATTATCGCTTTCAAAAAATAAAGAATTAGTTAAAGCTATGAGAGTATACACACAACAAGGTGATAACTTAGAACTTTCAAGAGTTTGGTTTAAAGCATATCTTTCAAGAGCAAGTCAAGAATATTTTGATAAACAAATTGAAGAGTATAATGCAAAATGGATGGATCCTGAATATGAAATACCATATGATGAAAGAGATAAAATGGAAGATATAGATTCAGAACTTAGTGGAATTATAAATATAAAGAAACATTCAAAAATGTATATTTCAGCAATTGCGGATATGACTGCAGAGATTGTTGAAGATGTAAATTCTAAGATGGTTTTAAATAAAATAAAAAGGAGGAGAGATTAATGCCAAGAGTTGTATTTTGGAGCCCTGAAAACAGTATGACAGGTTCAACACATGCAATTATTGCTGTAAGTACAATAATGGGAATAGCACATAAGGCTACAAACTTACTTATGCAGGGTCATTTTAATTCTAAAAAAATAGAATCTTCTTTTACTCCTTATGATGATTTGATTGCAAGTGGCGCTTTTGATAATGCTAATTTAGGGGTAAGTGCTTTGATAAGACTTGTTACAAGTAATAAGTTGACATCTGACGCAATTCAAAACTATGCAAAACCGGTTTTAAAAGAGCGTTTGGATGTTCTTTATGGAATGAATTCTAAAGAAAGAGATGATTATAACGATCTTGTAAATAATTTACCATATATAACAAGGAAAGCTGCTGAAATATATGATTTAGTATTTGTAGATCTACCAAAAGATAGCGATGAAAAATTTAAAACAGATACTTTAGCAGATGCTGAAATAGTAGTATGTGTTGTAAATCAAGATGAAGTAAAATTAAGTGATTTCTTTGAGAAAATAAATAATATGGAAGAATTAAAAGATAAAACAAAACTTTATTTAATAGCAGATTATGAACCAAGATCTAGATATAACGTATTAAATATTAAAAACAAATATAGAATAAAGGATCCTATATATCCTATACCTCATAACTATTTATTTGCAGATGCTTGTAACACACGGAAATGTAATAGATTTCTTCTATAGGAATTTAAATGCAGATCCAAAAGATTACAACGGAATGTTTATTTCTAGCTGCTTAGATGTAGCAAATAAAATAGCTGAAATAGCTAAGATCAGAGATTAATAAACTTAAAAAATAAATAAAAGTTAGAGGGGTGAAAAGATGTCAGTTGCATTTGTATTTAATATATTATTAATTCTTCTTTTAGTAGCTGGGGTCGCAGCTTTCTTCTGGTATAAAGTAAAAAATTCAGACCAAGAAGAAAAAAGAGACTATATAACTCGTGAAAGAGAAAAGTATAGTATAGAAAGAATGAAAGAATACATCAAAAAAGAATTTGATGAAATTACAAGAATGAATTTATACGATTTGGCTCTTTCAGAAGAAGAATTTGAAAGAAGAAAAAATGTAAAATATGATTTAAAGAAAGCACTTAAGGGTGCAGGTTATGCTGATAAAAGTGATAAAAAATATGTAAAGACTTTAATGTTTGATTTACTTAGAAATAACTATAAAGTAAATGAATTTAATATTAATAATGCTATTCCATTTAATAATTTTGATGAACTTACACCTCAAGATAAATTTGAAATATTGTTACATATATATATGCAAACGTATAAAGCGGAGGCATTAACACAAATTATAACTAAATATAATTTGGACATGCCTAAATATGAATTTGATCCAGAGGTTCCATCTTATGTTATAACTGCAAAAGAAATCGATGATATCTTTACAAAAGAAGTATCTGAAGATACATTAACATTTGATGATAAGCTTGAGATAGTAGTTCAAAGAATTTATCAAGCATATAAAGGATATAGTGTTGTTGATGATATTCGTGATATGAATATAGATGGTGTATCTGGCGGTGTATCTGGTATTCCACCATCATTCCTAGATCAAATATCTGGAATGGACGAATACTTTGAACAAATGGGAACAAGAAAAATTCCAATGTCTTATGACTCAGTTTGGATATTCTATAAAGGTAAAGCGACTTACCTTTCATTCCTATCATTTGGTAGTGAATCAGAACTAAAAAGAGTATGTCAAAACATATATAAATTCAATAATCCAGGACAATTATCTGAATCTGTTGGATTTAAGATTAATGAAATGAAAGATGGTTCCAGAGTTGTTGTTTTAAGACCAAACTTCTCAGAATCTTGGGCATTCTTCGTAAGAAAATTTGCTCCACCTACATTAATTTCTGCAGAACAGTTACTTGTTCATGAAAACAAAGCTAATGTTATCGAATTACTTAAGTATTTAATTAGAGGTGCTAGAGTAACTGCAATAACAGGAGAGCAAGGTTGTGGTAAAACAACATTACTTATGGCAATAATGAAGTATTTGTATCCAACAATTACTATTCGTGTACAGGAAACAGCCTTCGAATTGCACTTAAGAAAAATTTATCCTTATCACAACATCTTATCATTAAGAGAAACTGATACAATTACAGGTCAAATGGGACTTGATGTTCAGAAAAAAACTGATGGTGGTGTTAACATCCTAGGAGAGGTTGCAACTGATCCGGTCGCTGCATGGATGATCCAAATGGCACAGGTTGCATCTAAATTTACATTATTTACCCACCACGCTAAAACATTCCCTAACCTTATTACAGCACTTAGAAACTCACTACTAAAAATAGGAATGTTTAATAATGAAAATGTTGCAGAAGTACAGGTTGTACAAGTTATAAACTTCGACATTCACTTAAAAAGAGGAACTGATGGTACAAGATATATAGAAAGAATTACAGAATGTATTCCACTAGATCCTAAATTTAATTATAACAATGATTACAAACGTGAGAAATCACTAGAAGGTAAATTAGATAAATTCATGGACAATGCTGTTGAATATTTTGAACACCAAACGCAAAATAGTAACTATACATATAAAAATATAGTTGAATGGCATGATGGTGCATATGTATTTACTAATCCAATAAGTGAAGAAAATATCACTGCTATGAGAGATAATATGTCTCCAGAAGATGTAAAGGAATTTGATAACTTCCTAGATATTGCATGGAGGTGATTTTAAGTTGATATTAAAATTAGCTATAGGTTTAATTGCTGTATCAGTTATTGGAATAGTGCTTTTACTTGTTTACTTTCAAATTGTAAAGAAAAAGTATAAAAGAAATAGTGCACTTTTTGCACAAGATCAATTAGTAGTAAAAAATAGAGGATCAGTAAAAGATGGATTTGATAAAGTCTTTCAAATAGTATATATGACATTTATTAAAATGCCAATTATAAAATATTATACTAAAAAAACAAGACTTAAAATGGAAATGTCAAATGATTATACTGAATATGAATTAAGAAGAAGAACAGGTAAATCAATGCTTATAGCTGTGATATTTCTATTTACATCACTTTTTATATTCTTAAATCTAGTTGATGATTTATATATGTCTTTAATGGTAATAATAGGTGTACTTATTATTACAGAAAAAATAATTGACTTAGGAATTACTTCTGTATCAGAAAAAATACTAAGACAATTACCAGAAGTATTTACAAGTATAAGACATGCATTCCATGAACACGGAATGATTGAAGAAGCTTTTATTGAAGCAATAGATGATATGGGAGAAAAAGAAGTAGCACCGCAGCTTAAAAGAATAAAAGAAGCGATGCTTGCAGATAATCCCGAAACAGAACTAGAAAGATATTATGATACTGCACCAAATAGATTTTTAAAACTGTTTGCTGGTGTATCTTATCTAACACTTGACCTTGGAGATAAAAAAGTAAATGGAACTTCAATATATCTTAAAAACTTAAATAATATCTTAAGTGAAATACAACTTGAAATATTAAAAAGAGATAAGATAAATTATATGTTTAGAAGTTTGACAATAATTGCAGTTGTTCCACTATTTTTTATAAAACCATTACAAGGTTGGGCAGAATCAAACTTCCCTGCACTATCTAATTTCTATAACTCAAGTATAGGATTTGCAGTGCAATCAATAATTATAGTATCAATATTTATTTCATATCTGATGTTAAGAATTATCCGTGAAGATTCAGAGGAAATAAAGTTTGATAGAGCTTCTGGTAAGAGGTGGCAAGAAAAGCTATATAAAATGCCATTTGTAAAAATGATAGTAGATGCTTTTAAATCAAAACCTCATACTAGAAAAAATAGGAATGAAACCATTCTTATCAAAAATACTAACTCTTACCTTACAATAGAGTGGCTATATGTAAATAAACTTGTAGCTGCAGCTATTACCTTTGTTTTAGTACTTATACTTATGTTTAATATGCAAAGAATTGATGTAAGTGCAGTATATAACAAAGTAAGTGATGAATTCTTGTCATTTGGAAAACTTAGTGCTGAACAAGAAGCAGCAGCTAAAGCTTTAAATGAAAGAGATAAATCATATATAGATAAGTACAAAAACAAGAAAGTTTCAAAGGATGAACTAGCTATGGAATTTACTGATCCAACTACAGGAACAGTAGACCAATCAGCAGTAAATAGAGTATATGATAAAATTAATACAGTAAATAACTCATATGTAAAATTTTGGCATGTACTAGTATCATTACTTTGTGCAATTGTAGCATATTATATGCCAACACTTGTACTAGTAATAAGAAACAAGATAAGAGAAATGGAAAAAGAAAACGAGATCATGCAATTCCAATCAATAATACTAATGCTAATGTATATTGATAGAATTGATGTTCAAACAATACTAGAATGGTTAGAAAGATTCTCTTATGCATTCAAAGAACCAATTGCAACTTGTCTTAACAATTATGAATCTGGTGCTGAAGCAGCATTAGAACAATTGAAAGAAGATGTTCCATATAAAGATTTCCAAAGAATATGTGAACAATTACTTTCAGCAGTTGAGAGAATACCAATAAAAGATGCATTTGATGAACTTGAAACAGAAAGAGCTTTCTTCCATGAAAGAAGAAAAGATGCAAATGAAAGACTTATCCAAAAGAAAGTTACATATGGTAAAGTTTTAGGATTTGCGCCTATGGTTATACTTATTGGTGGATATCTAGTTGCTCCACTTATGATAGTAAGTATAATGCAAATGATGTCATACTTTAGTACTATGACATTTTAAACGAGGTATTAAATGTTGGTTAAAACTTATCCACATAATCAACATTTAAATATATTTAAAAATATATAAAGGAGGAAGATATATATGGATAACGCACAAAAAGCGATAATGATCGGTGTTGGTCTTTTCATTACAATTATTATAATTGCAGCAGTTATGCTTATAACTGGTATGGGACAAGATATGTTAAATAGTGGTGCTAAGCAAATAACTGACCTTAGCGATAACTTATCAAAACAATTATATAATGATTATAACGGAAAGACTGGAATATCTGGTTCAGAAGTAATTAGTGTTATAAAAACTAATTATAATAAGAATGGCGGAATAACAATGAAAGTAGATAATAAAGAGATAAAAAATGATAATATAGGTAGTGTATCTACTGTAGTCAAAGCAAATGCTAAGTATAACTGCGTGGTTACAGTTGAGGACAACGTAGTAAAAACTATGACTTTTACAAAACAATAATAGTATTAAACTAAAAATATTTTAAAGGTATATAATTATACTATAACATATAGTTATATACCTTTTTCTAATATTTTTACTTTAAAGAATTTAATTAAGCATAATACTTTTTATTGTGTTTACTTATGTTTTTTAAGATGGTTTGGAGGTAGAGTATGGAGAATACAACTAAAGCGATAATGATTGGTGTTGCACTATTTATAGTAATAGGATTAGTTACGGCCGTAGTGCTTGTTACAACAATAGGTACAGATACAATGAGAAGTCAAGATAAAAACTTACAAGGAGTATCTGAATCAGTAGCAACTCAAATAATAGATAATTATAACAATAGAGATATAACAGGTGCTAACGTTATTTCTGCTATAAAGAAATTCTATAATAAAGAAAATTTTTTACTTGTTGTAGAAGGTAATGATAAATATTCCACTAAGAGAAAGAATAGTGGCGGTCTTGTTATCAGTGAAACAAAAGCTAAATTTAATGGAACTTTAATAGATAATACTCCAGATATTTCTAATCTAACAAATGTAGTAACAGCTCAAGCAAAATATCACTCATATATAATTTATAATAATAATGAAGATGTAGTTTTAGGTATATACTTTGAAAAGAAATAAATAAAGGAATATAATATGTTTAAGAATTTAAAAGTTTTGATAGTAGAACATCTAGGTGCAATATTTGTTACAATATTTGTTATACTTGCGTTATATTACATTTGTACACAGTTAATATTTAAAACAGAAGATACAACACAAGTAGTTTCAAATATAACAAATGTATTAGATAAATCTACTTCAGCAGAATATGATAATAAAATAATTAGTGGTTCTCAAGTTTTAGCAACAATCAATAATTATTATAACAGATCTGATGTTATGATTTTACTTTTGAATAACCCAAAAGATTATGATAAATCAAGCTATAGATTTTGGGTTACAGGTAGAGGTGGAAAATATGGAGAAAACACTAATTATGAAAGTGTAATTATTTCAAATAATTATGAAAATGTAACATCATTATTGATAGAAGAAAAATCTATTAATAACAAATATAACAAAAAAGCATTAGAAACATATACAAATTCTAATGAAAAAAATTATATTAATGTAGCAAGTAATTACAAAAGCGTATTGCTAAAATGTAATGGATATATTGTAGGAATGGCTTTTCTTGCTATTTAGTTTGTAATTGGAGGTGAGTTTTTTGGAAGATGTATCAGTAAGAGCAATAACAATAGGTGTTGGTGTACTTCTAGCTATTATAACTATGTCTGCTGTTTTTTCATATTATAACACAGCTAAACAAACTGTTAGAGATATAGGAGCAGGAACAGATATAGCTGGACTTTATGAAAAGAGTGTTAGAGATACACTTATGAAAAGCAAATTGACTGGTACAGATGTGAAAAACTTACTATATTATTCTTTAAATGACGATAAATCTTTGAATTTAACTTTGACTAATATTAGAGTATTAAAAGATGATGGCTCTATAGATACAACATATAATTCAGGTAATAAAGAGTATATTATAAAAAGAATATTACCAAATAGTCGATATAATTTGACAAAAAATGGTACAACTTATGTTATAACAGGTGTTTAGGAGAGTAAGATATGGAAGATATTGTACAAAGAGTTTTTGCAATACTTATGTCAGTCTTTATGTTTTTTATACTTCCACTATACATTGCTTTTGAAAAAAAAGATGATATTGCATATGCTTTAGCACTTAAAATAACAAATAGCTTTGTAGATAATGTTAATTCAAAAGGATATTTAACATTGGACATGTATGATAAATATATATCTGAACTAAGTACAACAGGTAATGTATATGATGTATCTTTAGAATACAATGCAAAAGAATATAACCCAGTATTGCAAGTGAGTGAAAAAGATGCTGATGGTAATAAAAAAATAATAGAAACTTATGATTATCTAGAAAAAAAAGATAGTTTTGTAGATGGCAAGATAGACGGAAAAGCTGCGGAACTTACATATAAACTATCTGAAGTTAAATATACAACACAACAAATATTAGACTTACTAGGTAATAGCAATAATTATGTTTCTAGTTTAAATTATAGTAGAGGCGCTAGTGTTGCTACTTTACCAACAGTACCAAGAATATATGGCTTAAGTAATGAAGGTGTACTTTTAATGAATGAAGGAGACCAATTTACTGTAGTAGTTAGAAATACAAATACAACTGTTGCAACTGTTTTATTTAATACATTAACATTTGGAGCTAATGCAGGAAATGATACAAAGGTATACATTAACTATGGAGGAACTGTAAAAAATACTGAGTGGATGCCACAAATGATGGGGGACGTAAATGAAGATGGTAAGGTTGATGATAATGATTTAAAAATGATACGAAATTATTATAACAACGTAGATAAATCATTAACTTTAAGACAAAAAATTGCAGCAGATCTGAATAGAGATGGAAAAATAAATAGTGACGATGAAGGAAAATTTAATGATTTCAAAACATTTTAGAGGAGTGTGAGAAAAGTATAATATGGAAAATTCAACAAGTAAAGCTATTATGATTGGAGTAGGTATATTTGTTACTGTTGCTATAACATCAGGTATACTTTTCTCAATAAATCAAATGAAAGATATATATTCTAAAGTATATGAAACAGATACTTCTATAACAAGTAGATTTTCAGAATATGATGCTTTTGATGGTACTACAGTAACAGGTGTGGATGTTATAAACGCTATAAGTAAGTATAAAGATTTAGTATCTGTTGTTAATACTACTATTCCTGTAAGAGCTAATCCAAATGATAAAAAATTTGAAGAAGCTATGAATGAATTTTATACATATAAGTTTTCTTCTGAATTGGTTATAAATCAAGAAAAAGTTACTGGGATAAAATTTACAAAAAAAACAACTTAAGGAAAGGAAAAAATATATACTTTTATCGTATATATTGTGAGGTAAATTATGGAAAATTCATATGAAGCACTGTATACAGGTGTATATTTATTTGTTTTTGTTGCGGCTATGACTATTGCAGTTTATCTATTTCAAGGAGTTAATGATTTAGCTAATAATTCATATGACTATGGAAAAGTTGTAACTGGTGATGCTGTAATTGAAACTGATACAGAGGAAGCAAAATATTTGAGTAAAGAAGATGTAATTTCATATTATATGAATTATATAAAAAAAGATAATTATGAAAGTACTGCAACAAGTAGTATTAAAGTTAAAATAGATGGGATTTCGCAAGAAAATTTAACATATAGTGCTCTTTTAATTAAACTAAATAAAGAAAAATATTATATCAGTGAAGGTCCATCATCAGGTGAATTTGTAATAAGATCATTAGAATAGTATTTATTAGAAAAAGGAGGGGAAATTTTGAAAGATAATTTAAGTATAGTAATATCTATGGTCATTTTTGTTATTTTAATAGTAATTTTCCCTTTATATAATTACTTTGAAAGACAAGATGATATGTCGTATAATCTAGCTTTAAAAACTACAACTAATTTTGTTGACGAGGTAACAGAAGCAGGATATTTAGATCAGGATGCATATAATAGATTTGTTGAAGAATTATCGGATACTGGTAATGTTTATGATATTCAATTAGAGGCTCATAGAAAAGTATTGACAGAAGATAAGGAGAATAATTCTACATATAATGAACAGTATTTAATAGATTATAACGATCAAATATTTTCTACTGCCGAGAATAAAATAAAAACTAATCTAAACGAAAAAACTATAAAAGATAATGCGTATTATTTTAACGAAGGAGACCAGTTCTATGTAAAATTAAAAAATAGTAATACAACTATGGCTGGTGCTATATTTAATACAATAGTTCCATCTTCAAAAAAAGATAGAATTGTAGTAAATTATGGTGGAATAATTAAAAATCAAGCTTGGGCTAAAGTTGATGCTACTTATAGGGATATTGGAGCTATACAGACCAATAAACCTTCAATTAGCTTAACCGCTATTGAAAGTTCAGGGGGAAGTAGACAAAACAAAGATCAAAAGATAAATTCTGAGCAACCGATAGATATATATCCTTCTAACCAATATTTTTGTTTTTCCGCAAATGGACCTGATGTGAAAAACTGGTGGAATAACATATCAGGATATATTTGGAGCTATACATATACAGATAATGCGGGAAATGTTATTAATTCTACACCTTCAAGCAAGAGAGTTGGTGAAGAATATAAATTTAACAGTAATGCTGCTGAGGGAGTTTATAGTTTTTCTGTTAAGGCTCAAGATACAGTAGGAAATATGTCAGATCCATTTGAATTTCAAATTAAGGTAGGAAAGCAAATTGTTGGAAGTACTGGAGAAGGTGGATTTACATCTAAGCAGATGTTAGACATAACAACTAATGAGTTTTTAAATGCTTATCCAAAAGAGTTGGATTTAACTGTATATCTTGGAAGTTCAGGTCACGTTTATGCTGATGATTATATTAAAATTTATGGAATATCTGCTACAGGTACAGAAAGTTTAATTTTATATAAAAAGATTAGTGAATTGGCTGGTGCAAGTTCAGATACTGTTACTAATAAGACTATGAAAATAGGCAAAATAACTTCGGAGTGTAATATTAGTAGTCTGACTTCTTATAAATATAAAGATAGGTCATTCTCTAATGTTATAAAAATAAATACAAAATTTAAAAATATTAATCCTTCAAATGAGTATAAAAAAATAAGAATTATTTATTATAATGCTCATCCTGGTTGTGTACTCAACATAAGTGATACGGTAGGTGGAGCTTATGAATATAAATTAGAATACAGTAATTAGGAGGTGACAAAGTTTGAAGATAACAGATTTAGCTCTTATATTTATAGGAATACTTCTTCCTATGATTATAATAGTATATGTAAATGTTTCATTTACAATTAAAGCAGAAGAACAAGAAATGTATTATAATAAAATAATAAATGCAGCTGTACAAGATGCCGCAAATCAAATGAAAGAAGTAGAAAATCAAGATAGTTTAAATGATTATGGCTATTCTGGTATTCAAAATAGTAAAGTAAATATAAGTCCTGAAATAGCCCAAAAAACATTTTTTAACTCATTATATAATAATTTTGGGATTAGAGGAAATGAAGCAGCAGAGCAGTATCTTCAAACTTTTGTACCTGCTCTTGCTGTAATAGATTATGATGGTGTATATATTTCTTCCATGTCAAATTCAAATAAGCATGAGATAAGGCCAAAAAGATATTATTCTTTTACATATTCAATTACTAGTAGTAATAAAGTAATAGAAGGAATAGATGGAAATAATATACATACAGTTGAATTTACAATGGATGATTATATAACACATAGAGGGTGTAGTGGGCATAATGATTATGATGTAAAATCTTTCTATATAGATGATGATGAAAATAACAGTGATTTATTTGGTGGAAAAACTGCTCTTAAGGAAACTGTTATAAAATTCTTACATGAGAAAAGAAAAGAAGTTATTATTAAAACTATTACTGAAGAACTAACAAATGCAGTAAATAATGCGGGTAGTTATGCTAAAAACTTAGGAATAAACTATGAATTTTCTGTTCCAACGATAACATATGATGAAATGGAAAACGCTATAAAAAATGTTGGAGTATATGCATTTGTACAAGGTTTAAATAATGGAAATAAATTTTTAAATGCTAAAGCATATGGTGCTACTGAATTACAAGAGGCAAGAAAATATTATTTTTCTGTATTTAACGGTAATTCTAAATACAAAATTAATTTGTATCATAAAGATACCTTATGTCCTGAATATAAATTGGCTGATTATAATAAAAAAGGTAATATAGAAATAACACCAACTTATGTTCAAACTAAACAGCAGGCAGCTTCTGCTAGAATTTCATATAAATCTGGTCTTGGAGCAAGTTCAGAGCTTAAAGAAGGATTTTATCCTTGCCCTATATGCAAACCATAACTTTATAATATGAGGTGAGATATTTGGAAGAAAATAAAAAAGAAAATGCTAATATAAAGGATAATGAGAATATAATAAGCAAAACCACTGTTGATAATGCGGAAAATATAACAGATAATATTAGTAAAGATGGACAAGTTAAGAAGCAAAAAATAATTCCAAGTTATGAAAAAAAGAATGTTAAAAATAATATTGTTAAAACTAAAAAAAAGAAAATATCTAAAATATGGTTAATAATTTTAATGATAATTGTTATTACTGTTATAATGATTGTTATATGGAATAACTATAAAATAAGTTTTAATAAATATATTGAATATTCAAATCAGATGAAAATTTATGGGTTTGATAGTCTATATAATGATTCAAAAACGACTGAATATCAAAAAGTTACAAAATCAGAAGCCTTGAAATTAGTAATAGCTTCCACATTAAATGTTTCTAGTATAGATAATTTAATATATGCTGAAGATTTAAAATATGATAATGAAGTATGGTCTATATATGCTATACAAAGCGGAATGCTAGAGGAAAATGAAATTAATGAAAAAAATGAAAAAGATAAGGCTACATTAATGAATTGTTTAAATTATTTATACAAGGCCAAAACAGTAATATTAGGTAAAGAGGCAGACGTTGAATCTAATCCTAAATATGCAGATTTTGAAAAATATTCAAATGATGAACAACTTGTTATAAAAGACATGCTGTGGAATAAAATCATAGAAAATAAAAATGAAAACTTAGATGCGTATAAAAATATTTCAAAGGGAGAATTAAGTAAATTAATTATTTCTTTTGTAAAAAAATATAATACACTTACTTACGATGACTTAAAACTTACAATCAATTCTGAAAAACTTCCAAGTAATTATGAAGATTTCCCATATTGTATATCCAATGTAAATAAGAAAATATATGAAATAAGGTATTTTTATAATGATGTTTCAAAGTTTAAAAAGCCAGTTGAAATTTATTCTAAGTACAAAGATCAAATGAGAGTGACAGCATTAAGAATACAAAAATATCTAACAACAATATTAAATGTTGATTATAGAAACATAACATTTGATAATTTTAAGATTGGTTTAGATGAAGTAACAAAGACGAAAATATCTGATGATGTAATAAATCAATATATAAATTATGTGAAAACAAATAAAATTATAACAACTGGTAATATAACAATAATTTATCCTGTATTTTATTTTGATGGTCTAAAATATAGGATGAGATGTAATGTATCATACAAAATTAATAATTCTGATACAATGAAAAATATTTTATTTGGAGATAGTATGAATTTTAAGAATGAATATAGTTATAAGAATGATAACAATGTAATTTTAGATGTTTCTTTAGAAAAGTATGAAAACGATAAAAGTTTTTATATTTCAAATGGGGAAAGTATTAATGATTGGATGATTTATAATCTAGATAAATAATGGGTGATATTATAATGAAGAATAAAAAAATCGTGAGATTATTATTAGTGCTATTTTGTGTTATGATCCTTATAGTCATAGGTATTTTTATATATTTTAATTTTTTTAAAGAAATTAAAAATTCTGAATTTGAGGAAAAAATTAATATATACGGACTTAATAAGATTTATAATAATCAAAGTAGCAAACCTAATGAAAATGTAACAAAAATTGAAGCTATAAAGCTTGTCATTGCGGCTACTAATAATACTTTGAATTTTGATAGTGTGACTTTAGGTTATGAAGGAAACGAAGAAGAAAAAATATTACAGTATGCTTACAAAAGCGGAATAGTTTCAATAGAAGAGGTGAATAAGAATAACTGTAAGTCAAAAGCAAAAATAATAGATTTAATTAAGTATATATCAAGAGCAAAATATTATATATTAAAAAAAGATTATTTAGAAATGGATAATATTTTATTAAAAGATTATGATAAATATAATGAAGAAGAAAAAATATATATTTCTGATCTATTGGCTAAAGAAATAATAGAAAATAATGATTATAAATTGAATGCTAATTCTAATTTAAAAAAACATTTATGTAACAAATATATAGTTAATTATATTAATAAAATGAATTTATTGTTTTCAAGTGACAATTTAGTTACTGAATCAGATAAATTACCAGAAAATGCAAATGAATATCCATATATAATATCTGGTGTTGAAAAAGAAGTATATGAACAAAATTACATAATTGATAATAAAGATAATTTTTTAAATCCATCTGAGTTTTATACTTACAGAAAAGATTATTATGATTTAACAATTAAAAGAGCAGAAGAGTATTATAATGCTATATTAAATGTATCATATGAAACAATTAATTATAATGATATGTATAATAAACTTGAAAGTTTAGTTACTGGAAAGGTTAATGAAAAGCAATTAAAGGACTACATAGAATATGTAAAAAACAATAAAATTGTAATTGAAGGGACAGCTAAAGCACAAGTACCATGTATATATAATGATGGAGGATCATGTCGAATTAGAATGCTATTGAATTTCGATATAAAAAATTCTCTTACTAGAAGTGACATTTTGTATATGGATCTTAGTACTAATTCCAAAAAAAATTATGGTAAAAACAATTATAATATATATATAGATGCAGTGATGGGATATGTTTTGGGGAGTGAGCAAGTATATGTTACCCAAAAAAGTGTAAGCTCAATGCTGTTGGATATGTCTAAAGATGAAATTGTAGTAAAATAGAAAGGAGATAATTATTAATGAATTTAAGATTTATAAAAAGAATATTTTACTCATTTGTAATTTTTATGTTTTTATTATCTCCTTTGGTTTTTGGTAGAGATATTCAGTATGAAGCTGAGGTAAGGAATGGATATAGTAAAGATAATTATACAATTAGATGGACTAACTTTGTAAAAGCTTTTAGTCAGTATTCTGAACCATATAATAATGAATCAGATTTGATAAGTGCTTCAGTATTAAAAAATGCAGGTGGACCAGCTTATTATAAAACTAATGGTATAATTTTTCATAAGGCACCTTTAAGTTATTATGCTGGAATTAATAATTCACAAGGAAATGGGTGGATGAGCACAGCATATGATTATGGAAATTTCCCTCCATTTTCTACGTCAGATAATATTGTAGATTTAGAAGCATATAATAGTAGGATAAATATTGGAAGAACTTGGATAAGTGGAAGGATGTCTGATGATGAAATAAACAATTCAGAAATTATTACTGTTGATTCATGGAATAATGTACATAATGGTTATGATGTATATAACGTAAAAGGTACAACTAATAATTGGTTCACTATAAATACATTTGAACTTAATCATAAAGCTACTGAAGATCTTTATCAAAAGTCTTCAGGATCATCAGAGGTCTACTTTAGCAATATACTAAACACCACTTTTGGAACAGGAGGAAGTTATAAGACTGCATATGATTTTTATAAAAATATGAAGAGCTCATGGGCACCTAAAAATTACGGATATAATCTTGGAGACAATGCAAATTATTTCGATAATAAAACAAATGAAGATTTAGAGTTAATAAAAGGACAATCTGTTCTTAATAATTATGATAATAAATTGATTATTCCGAGTGTAAAGGGAAGAAAGGTATATGTAAGTCATCAAATAGAAAATAGTAACGAAATCATGGTTGGAGTTCAAAACCAAGTCGCATATGAATATAATGATGAAACTGGAAATTACGATAAATCAATATCAAATTTGTATTCGGTTGCAGATGAGAATCATTGGCAAGAATCTTATGAAAGTAAAAATAAAGTTAGAGTTTATTCTGCACAAAATGGTGGATCAGAAGTGACTTATAACGGGAAAAAGTATAAATTGGTTAGGTCAAGAGGTTATTTCATGACTAATAGTATTGATTGGAATATACCTACTTATAAAGGAGAAGAAAAGGATTATTCGTTAACGATTGATGCGACAAATCAAGATTATGGGATTATTTTCGAATATAAAGAAGTTAAGGACGAAGAATATGATATAGAAGTATATGTTAATTATATTGATAAATCTACTATGAGTTCTGTGGAAGATTTTAAATCTTCTCTTGATGGTGATAAATTAGGGGATTTAAAAAATAAAGATAGTGATAGAACACCATATATTCAAAAATTTGTTATGAAAGAAAATGGTTCTGGAACTATTAAAGTGAAGGATCAAATATTTAAAAAGAGAGAAATTTTAACATATGGTAATAAAAAATATGAGTATGCGGGATATAAGACAGCATATGGTAGTACATTTTTGGAAGCTCAGTTATTAGGAGATTGGAGAGCTGCTTTAGAACCAAATCAAAATTATTCAGGAATATCTATTAAGAATGTTGGTGAAAAAAGGACTTATATAGTTAGTTTTTATTTTATACCTAGTAATAGAAGTGGTGGAGGTTCTCCTAATGATGAAGATGGATTACTTTCGGATCTTTCTGTTAAAGGCAGGTTGGATTTTATAAATAAGAATAATTTTAGAAATGCTACATATGATCATAATAAAAAAGACGAAGATCGTAGTGGAAAAGAAATGGATTATATACCTGCAACAGAGCAGCTATCTCCATATATTTATGGAGTTCAACCATATTTTATAAAAGGAATAAAATATAGTACGGTAGAAAATGTTATAAGTGCTAATAAAACAATAAACTGGAGTTGGGTTGAATATAAGGGACATAATAGTGGATGTTCTCCTGAATGTAATTCTGACCATTCTGTAACTCATAGAGGAAGTTACACGTACACTGTTACAGCTCCATATGAATATAATAAAATAGATCAGCTAATTATGTATAGGATTAGTAAGGTTAATATTATAGATAGTAATTCTAATATTGGAGGCAAGCTTTTTGAAGGTAATGTTGAAAATATTTCTGTTAGTCAAGCTTATAATAATAGGAGTAAAGCAAGTATTGTAGGACACAGTGCAGAGTTAGTTCTTAATAGTAGAAGTAATCATTATAGCTGCGCTGGGGGCGATCCTACTATGTCAGAAGTAGCAAGAAATGTGGGATTAACAGCAACTATGACAGTTTCGAATGAGTATATTAAATTAGATGGAAGTGAAAATTTAGTAGATAAAAATAAGGTTTCAACTACAGTTAATATAAATGGTGATACAAAACTTCAAACTGTTAAATCTTCTACAAATAAGTATATTGATAATATAGATAAATATATGAAAGGAGAAAATAAATTAACTACATTTGAAGATTTTAACTATGAAAATAATCTTAAAACAGTAGCTAATATTCCAAATGGTATAAGACAATTGAAGGGAACAATTGAATATAAGAAAGAGCAGGTAGTTGGAAATGCTGGAAATGTTAAGCTTAATAAAGTACTTAAATCAAGCAATGGAAGTAATGTTATTGAAAAAGATCAAACATTGAATTATTCAAAATTAAGTGATAAATTTAGCCATACTTATGATAATGGTGAGGATCCAATAAATAATAATGATGAAGTTAGAAGAGTTAATGTTACAACTCCTCTTAGTATAACTGCAAAAATCGCAAATAATAACAATTTTGTTAATCATTCTGATAAAAGTGGCAGTATATTACAAACTGGTAAAGAATTCGAATTAAATATAGAACCTAAGAATTTTATTAAATCTTATTATTATAATGTGTCCACTTCAAAGTATATAAAAGGATTTTATGTTACATTTGATTTTAGTTTTAAATTGACTAATTCAAGTCCTATAATTTCTCAATATGATCGTGTCACTGGTGAATTTGTTGAAAAGAGGAAAGGAGACAAAATAGAAGCTAATACTGATACGTATATTGAGGGACAAAACGCTACAATAAAAGGTATACCTGAGGATATAAGAGGTGAAAACTCTATATGGTCTGCATCTAATAATATAAAAGTGGTAGCTATAACAAATACAATTTCAAATACAAAACTGAGTGAAGTATTTCATTCAACTAAGAGTATAAACATAGGAGATTTTAATAACGATTATTCTGCATTTTATAAGAGAACTAATAGTTTAGGAAATTTCTTTAAGTATGATAACTATATAGAAACTAGTTCAACTACAAATTTTGTAACAGGAAATAAGACATTAACACTTCAGTCTAAACATAATCTTTTAGGAATACCTAATTTGTATGCTGCAGCTAATCATGCAGTTTCAACAAATGTTGTTACCAATAATGTTGGAAGAATATTTGGGTTTAGGGTAACAGATTGTAATGATCTATCATTTAAAAATGTTTTTAGAGATAATAAAGTAGATCAAAATAGTGTAAATAAGCATAATGATAAAGCATATTATTCAGGAGTGTTTGATTTAAAAAATGGAAATTTTATAGAAATGGTAAAAAACTTAAATATAGGAAGTAATGTATTACCGTTAGGACCATATAAAAATACTGATAATACTAATATTTTTGCTCCTAAGTTAGGATATAGAATAAGCTTTGATTTGCAAACTACTGGATATATGAAGGCGGGAAGTAATAGGAATGACATAAAAGTAGTTCAAATTACACCTCATTATTATTATGTATCTAAGGATGGAAGTAAAAAGATTCTTCCAACTCTTAATAATGATGGTAATATTGATGATAAAATTAAGCTTTATTATAAATCTTCTAATGGAAAATATATTGAAATATCAAATTATTCTATATATTTTAAACCGAATGATGGATATAGAATGGGGATAGATAGCACAGCAGAACAATTGAGTAAAGCCTTAAATAAACTATATATTAAAATGTTGAAATTAAATAAAAACATGATGCAATTTGAAGAAGGAAACTATGTTCAAAGATGGTTTGGAGAATTTAAATTACCAAATTCTACAATAGCTATAAATACAAGTGGAGATAGCACTATAGGACATAATACAGTTAATGATCCACTGACAGATGGATACATAGGAGTTATTTTTGATATTAAAAGTATAGAAAAAACTGATAGTGGTGAAAAGATAGAGATTTCATATAATCAGAATAATACAAATGCTGAAAATCCTGAGAATACATCACAATGGGACTATGAAGGATATCTTGGAGTAACTGCTGGAAGTAGTTATAGTACAAGAATCCAATTAGAAAAAGGAAATTGGATTATAAATAATGAGGACTATAAAAAAATAAAAGGAACAGTTTTACTGTATGATATTGATAATAGAGCAGCAAATGATTTTAATTAATGATAAAAGAAACACTTCTTTGCATAGAAAGCAAGAAGTGTTTCTTTATATAGAAGACTAATAAAAATGTAAATTAGATTTAGAGCTCATTGTTTTGCATACTTAAAAAGCCTTTGGTTATATCTTCATCATTCCATTTATGTTCATAAACATTTTTTAAATCATTTTCATCTACAAATAGTAAATTCCAAGTAGTATCTACGTGATACGTTTTTCCATCTTCTAATTTTACTACATTCCAAGCATGTTTATTGTCATGAGCAGTTCCAGATATTGGAATGCATGGAATATCTAACATAATACAGAATGTGTTGAATATTTCAGTATAATTTTCGCAGACACCATAGTGAGTTAATATGCTATCCGTATAAAACATAGGATAGTTATCACCATATTCTTTTTTTAAATCTTCTATTTGTTTATTACTACGTTTATGATCAAAATCATATTTTATATTATCCTGTATCCAATCGTTAATTGCTACTATTTTTTCTTTTATGGTCATATTTTCCTTGATTTTTTCATTAATTGCATTTTTATATTGATTAGATACTGCTTTTAGGTATTCTATCCACAATTCACAATTTTCAAAACCAAAAAAGTTATAATTAGAAATACCAATATCACCATAAATACAATGTATGTTACTTAAAGCTTCAAAGTCAAAAATAGGATTATTAAAAAAAACTAAATCTGCCCAATTTTGTTTAAATGTAATTGGAGTTAGGTCACTAACATGTTGATTTGGTAGATATATATTATTTAAATTTGGAAACTTTCTAACATCGTTGATATTGTAAACTTCAGGTTCAACAATATATGAGCTTTGAGAACCTATAGCTGTGATTTTTTTCAAGGCTCCTTCATGAATCTTTATTGGATATAATTCATCTATTGTACAATCAAGAAATCTTTTTAATATGTCAGAGTTATAATATATTATACTTATTGAACGTATAGAAGGACAACCTTCAAGTAATAATTCTAGTTTTGTTAAATATTCAATGCCTTTATCCTCAAATGTTACTTCTTTACCATAAGTATTAGCATAGAAAATTTCAGCTGTATTATTAGCCTCATTCCAGTTAACCTCAGCACCAAATAATTCAGATATTATTCTTAGGGGGAGATATGTTCTATCATCTATAATCGTCGAGGGAATATCTGTTCTTATATTCGTTATTTTTGTTGGATAGTCTTTTGATGCTAATTTCAGGTCTTTTGTAATACTGTAATCACCAATATTCATTGTTAATATCGTGTTGAAGTTTTCTAAAGTTATTTTCTGTGTGTCTTCTTCCCATGTTACTTCAAAAAGCATTTTTTCAGCAATTTTCCGGATAGGTACCAATATTCTGTCATTTTTCATAATAGGTTGTGCATCAAATATGATTGGTTCATCATTAATTGTTACATTAATACTTTCTTCAGCATAAGCATAGCTTCCCAACATTGTCAAAATCGTTACTACAAATACTAAAAATAAACTTCTTTTCATAAAAAATCATCCTTTCAAATTGATTAGTAGTTTGGATATATTGTTACAAAAAAGATTGGTTTTCTATTTACCTCCTTATATATTAATATAAAAACTTTTGATTTTATGTTAACATTTTATCATTCAAATACTATTTTGTCAACATAAGAATACCAAATTATGTAAATAAGACAAAAATCGACAAGTTTTATAAAGTAGAGTATAACTAAAAAATAACATTATTAAATATTTAAAAATATAAAAGCTTATCAAACCGTTTTAGGTACTTGATAAGCTTTTATAAACTTTCCAAATTTTTATTAAAAGTTAATTTTTTAATGTTATTAAGTATGTTTTTTGGAATTTTTACTAATTTATTTTTCTGTAATTTTAGCGCGATCTTTATATGAAAGAGGTATTATTACATATTCAGCTAATGGAAATGCAGATATAAATATAGCCAATATTATAAAACCTATTGCTTTTTCACAATATACAAGACATAGTGAAAGTCCAATAATAGGAATTAAATATATACTCAATGTTAAAATAATAACTTTAACTGTTCTTTTTATTGGGATTAAACCGTTTTCTTTACACATTAATTTTTTTGTGATTTTTATGGCTATTAATGTGCATAATGCAATTAGCATATAGACATTAATAACTATAGCTATTCCAATTTTCCACACAGGAAGATCCTCCTTAAAATAATCATTTTACATTTACAGTCTGTATATCAACCTGTAAAACAGGATAAAAAGAATTTAACATAACAATTCTATTATTTTTTTCTTGATTTTGCAAGTTTTTTTCATATGTTCAAATAGAGAACTTAATTGTATAAATTTATAATCTTATCTATTATTTCCATATCTACTATTTTATTTATTTCAAAACACTTTCCATCTAAATCCTTTATTGAAGCTCATAAATGATACAATTCTTTAATATCTAGTATTATAAATCTGTAATGAAATTTATTGCTTTTAGCAACTTTTAGTATTGGATATTCTTTATTAAATTTGTAAATATTAATTTTGTATATATTGCTTTTTTGATGTTAATATTACATATAAAGGCATAAAAGAAATCAACCTTTTACAGTTGATTTCTTTGTTTTCGTCTTATGTGACAATTTAATCGTTTGGTGCGAAAGACCGGAATCGAACCGGTACGGGTTTTGAAGCCCGCAGGATTTTAAGTCCTGTGCGTCTGCCAGTTCCGCCACTCTCGCATCTGTTTAGTATTATAGCATCTTTTTTAGCTAATGTCAATTATTTTTTCAATATTTGTTTAAAATTAAGAATAAAAAGGACAAGTCATGAATATATATGTATTAGGTGGTGGATATTGAAAAAAAGGCTTCTAAATATTTATACATATATATGCATATTTATCATACTAACAGTAATACTTTTTTGCATTAATTTAGTAAAAGAAAGTAAATTAAAAAAAGAAGAAAAAAAGCAAGAAGAGATTCAAGAAGAAGAAAAAAATGAAATTGAATATAAAGCAAATGAAACAATAAGAGTAAGAATATGTAAGACAGGTGAAGTAATAGCGATGGATATAAATGATTATTTAAGAGGAGTGGTACCTTCAGAAATGCCCCCATATTACAATATTGAAGCATTAAAAGCCCAAGCAATAGTAGCAAGAACTTATACATATAAAAGAATAGAAGCACATGCTGAAGGAGAAGATGCGGATATATGTGATAACTTTGCTCATTGTCAAGCCTATTATAATAAAGAACAACTTTTAGGTATTTGGGAGAGGAAAGGATATGATGAAAACACTAGAAAAAGATACTTACAAAATGTTAATGAAGCAGTAGTTTCAACACAAAAGCAAGTTATAACATATAATGGTGAATTAATAAAAGCATTTTTTCATGCTAGTAGTCCTGAAAAAACAGAGAGTGTAGATCAAATATGGGGAGGTGAAAAATTACCATATTTGGTATCAGTAGAAAATGAAGAATCAAAAGAATACTCAAATAGAACAAGTAGTGTAGAAGTAGGTTTTGAAGATTTTTTAAATAAACTAAAGGGAAATAATTTAGTAGAAGAGAATGTAGATGTATCTTGCGTAAAGGATGTGAGAATATCAGAATATACAACTAGTGGAAGAGTGAAAAATATTGATGTGGCTGGTAGAAAAATAAGTGCAGAAAAACTTAGAACATTATTTTCTTTAAGGTCCACTAATTTTGATATAGAAATAAAAGAAAATAGTTTGATTTTTAACGTTATTGGTAATGGACATGGAGTAGGTTTAAGCCAAGTTGGTGCAGATTTCTTGGCTTCAAAAGGAAAAACGTATGATGAAATTATAAAGCATTACTATACTGGTGTTGAGGTTGTAACGCTTAAATAAAAGGAGAGATTAACAAATGAAAATAAGAATAAAAAATATTTTTGTAAATAAAAAAACAAAAGAAGAGAAGGAGAGAAAAGTAGAAGATACTGAAAAAGTAAATGAAAGTGAAAATGAAAAAAAGAAAGTAGACTTAAAAGTTGTATATGATTCAGGTATTAATAGTGAAGATAACACAAATATAAAAGAAGAAACTTTAAAAAGAAGAAAAGGATATTCTGTAAGCAAGGATGAAAAAAATAATAATTTTAAATTATATTACAACAATCTAGTAAAGAACAAAAATAAGTTATCAAAATATTATTATATGTTATTTCTAGGTATGATAGTGCTTGGAACTTTAAGTGTCAACTTTGCATATAAAACATATAAATTATATAAAAAAGAAGATTATGAAACCTTTGCTAGTAATGATAAGACTCAAGAATCAGATTCTGTATCAGCATTTTCTAATTCAGATGAGGGGACAGAAAATAGCGAAAAAGAAAATATAGTGAATGATGAGAAAAACAATTTGCAAGATGTAAATAGTAGTAACATAGATACTAAAACTGAGGTGGAAGAAAAAAGTAGTACTAAAAAAGAAACAAAAGCTAATACTTCAGAAAAAAAAGTAAATAATACTAGTGTAGAAAAAAAACAAACAGTGAAACCTTTAAGTTTTTCTAAGCCTGTAGATGGTGAAATAATTAAGATTTTTTCTAATGATAAAGTAATATATTCTAAAACGCTAGAACTTTGGAAAACACATGATGGCATAGATATAAAAAAAGAAGAAGGAGCATATGTGAAAGCAGCTGAACGTGGAACAGTAGAAAAAGTATATGAAGATTCATTTTTTGGTATGACTATAGTAATAGACCACGGACAAGGATATAAAAGTAGTTATTCTAATCTTGCCAAAGACACTTTAGTAAAAGTAAAACAAAGTGTTACAAAAGGGCAAAAAATAGCTAAAATAGGTAAAACAGCAATTGGTGAGATAAAAGATGAGTCACATTTGCATTTTATGCTATTTAAAGATAATGTAAGTATTGATCCTACTAGTGTTTTTAAGTAAGATTTAGGTTAAGTTAGAATAAAAGTATATAAATTAGAATACAATGTTAGTATATAGATAAAAAAGGGGCGATTTTATTGTTGGATATTGAAGAGAGAGCAAAAATTCTTGCAACATATATAATTGAAACAAAAAGTACAGTTAGGCAAGCAGCTAAAAAATTTAATATAAGTAAATCAACTGTACATAAAGATATATCTGAAAGGTTAGAAAAAGTAAATCCATCTTTAGCTTGTGAGGCTAAAAAAATTCTTGAAATAAATAAAAGAGAACGACATATAAGAGGAGGAATGGCAACAAAAATCAAATATAAAAAAGAACATGAAGCAACTTGAAAAGTTGTGAAAGAATTGAAAATTTGGGTAAAATAAGATAATAAAGAATTTCTTCTATGATAATATAAAAATAATCATATGGAGGAATTTTTTATGGAAAGAATCGATGTTAAAAGTATATATAATATAGAGATCGTACTAAGAGGTATGATGAAAGAAATATTACAATTTGTGTTTTACTAATAAATTATAGAAAATTACAACAAATGTATTGAAAAAATGATAAAATGCGTGTATAATATATATAATAGTAGTAGATATTTAATATCTGCTATTATCTGCTATAATTAAAAATGTGAATCGCAACCCTATTTGCGAATTAAATGGATAGGTGAAAAAATGTGAACCGCAACCCTGCTTGCGAGATATAAATGTGCAGGTGAAAAAATGTTAATTATAGTAAAATATGGGGTCTATAAACATAGATCCCATATTTTACTAAAGAGGAGATGTAGCAAAAGTGGTAATAGAAGATGGTAAATTTTATTTTATAAAAGATGAGTTTTTTGATGTATTCCAAGATTATGGACTAATGGAGAATAAAGATAGTGGAACAAAAAGACCATGTTATTTTTGCTTTAGAGATAGAAAAAATAAAGAGATTATATGGTTTGTTCCAATATCTACTAAGTATGAGAAGTATAAGAAAATTTATGATAATAAAAAGTTGAAAAGTGGAAATAAAACAGTGTACAACTTTGTTTTTGGAAATGTATTAGGAAAAAAAGCTGTGTTTCTGATACAAAATATATTTCCAACTACAGAAAAATACATAGAAGAAAAATATACAAATGCAAATAAAGATGTTGAAATTCCCACTATAGTAAGAAATGAAATTATTAAAACATCTTTAAGAGTGGTAAGATTAGCTGAATGTGGTATTAATATTCCATTCTATGATATTATTGAAATGAAAAATATATTACTTAAATGATAAAGTATGATTATAATTGAAAATAAAAATTGCATTCTAATGGAGTTAACGATAGAAAAAATCAAATATAAAAAAGAACATGAAGCAACTTGAAAAATAGTTGCTTTTTGGTATTTAATTTAAAATTTTAGTAGTATTTTTTCTTTTAAAGTAAATAATATAATAGAAATAAATTTAATGATATAACGATGTTATTGCTTATTAAAAATAAATTCATGTTTTTTTAAAATACTTTGATTAAATTTATTGCATTTGTAAACAAAATGTAATATAATTGTAACAAATACAGGAGGAGAAGATATCGTGATTTTTGGACAAGATATAGGAATTGATTTAGGAACTGCAACAATACTTGTATATGTAAAAGGAAAGGGAATTGTATTAAGAGAACCCTCTGTTGTAGCTATAGATAAAAATACTAATGAAGTTTTAGCAGTTGGACAAGAAGCAAGAAAAATGCTTGGAAGAACACCAGGTAATATTATTGCCCTTAGACCACTAAAAGATGGTGTTATTTCTGATTATACTATAACAGAAAAAATGCTTAAGTATTTTATAACAAAAGTATGTGGAAAGTTTGTTTTTTCACCTAGAATTATGATATGCGTGCCTTCTCGTGTAACCGAAGTTGAAAAGAAGGCTGTTATTGACGCTGCAAATCATGCAGGTGCTAGGAAAGTATTTTTAATAGAAGAACCAATAGCAGCAGCAATAGGTGCAGGAATTGATATAGGAAAACCATATGGAAGTATGATTGTAGATATTGGTGGAGGAACTACTGATATTGCTGTTATTTCTCTTGGTGGTGCAGTAAAGAGTATGTCTTTAAAAATGGCTGGAGATAAATTTGACGATGCAATAATAAAATACGTTAAGAAGCAAAAAAATGTAATTATAGGAGAAAGAACAGCTGAAGATATTAAGATAAATATTGGATGTATGTTTCCAAAAACAGTTCTTGAAAGAATGGACGTTAAAGGAAGAGATTTAAATACAGGACTTCCTGTAGAAATAGAACTTACTTCAGAAGAGATATTTGACGCTTTAAAACCATGTGCAGATATAATTGTAGAAGGTGTACATGCTATACTTGAAGAAACACCTCCTGAACTTTCAGCAGATATAAGTGAAAGAGGTATATATATAACAGGTGGTGGTGGACTTGTTAATGGGCTGGATAGGCTGTTAGAAGAAAGAACAGGAATACCAGTTATGATTGCAGAAGATGCACAATCTTGTGTAGCCATAGGTACAGGTAAAGCTTTAAATCATATAGAACTATTAGAGCAAGGAAATGCTATGAAAATAAAGAAATTTTAAATTATAATTTTCATTTTCTTGTTATAATTATTAACTTGTAGTATAATAATAATTTGGAAGGGAAGATGATAAAATGATTAAAATAGCTTTTTTTGATACAAAAGAATACGATAAAAAATTGTTTGACAGATATAACAAAAATTATGGATATGATATAACATATTTAGAGTCAAAACTAAATGCTGAAACAGCACCTCTAGCTAAAGGATATGATGTGGTATGTGTATTTGTTAATGATGTTATTGATGAAAAAACAATAAACATTTTAAAAGAATGTGGAGTAAAACTAATAGCACTTCGTTGTGCAGGATTTAATAATGTTGATATGAAACATATGGTAGATGAAATAAAGGTAGTAAGAGTTCCTGCATATTCTCCATATGCGGTTGCTGAACATGCAGTAGCACTATTACTTGCAGTAGATAGAAAGATATATAAAGCATATCAAAGAACCAAAAAGTACAACTTCACTTTAAATGGTTTACTTGGATTTGACATCCATGGCAAAACTGTAGGAGTAATTGGTACAGGTAAAATTGGTAAGTGCTTTATAAAAATAATGAATGGTTTTGGTGCAAATGTTCTAGCATATGATGTATATAAAGATGAAAAAGCAGAAAAAGAACTAGGATTTAAATATGTAGAATTAGATGAATTATACAAAAACTCTGACATTATTTCATTACATTGTCCATTAACAGATAGTAATGAGAAGATGATAAATAGAAATAGTATTGCTAAAATGAAAGATGGAGTATATATAATTAACACAAGTAGAGGAAAACTTATTGATACAGAAGGATTAATAGAAATGTTAGAAGAAGAAAAAATAGGTGGACTTTGTTTAGATGTTTATGAAGAAGAAGCTGAGTTTTTCTTAAATGATATGTCTAACTCATATATAAGAGATAAAGAGCTTTCAACACTTTTATCAATGCCTAATGTTATTATAACATCACATCAAGCATTTTTCACTAAGGAAGCACTAAATAAAATAGCAAGCGATACATGTGAGAATATAAAAGATATATTTGAAAAAGGAAGCTCTGTGAATGAGGTTAAAAAATAATATAAAATGAAAACAAGGACTTTTTGTGTTCTTGTTTTTCTCTTTTGTTCTTTCAATTAGTCTTAATTAAATAATATAATTTTATTATTAAAAGAAACTTAAATATGTAAGTAGAGGTAGTATTAATAGCAAAAATAATTGATATAGTGGTAATATTGTGATAAAATGATATAGAAAATTTTATTTATCAAAGTATAATTATATAGGAGGCGTTAATTTTGAAAAAGATATTTTTTTTAGAAGGGTTACCAGGAGTAGGAAAAAGTACAATTATAAATTATATTAAGAAAATGAATAAGGCCAATGTGCATACTGTAGATGAAATAATTGTTGAAATGGAAGATAAAACACCTCTTGAACAAGATTTATTTATAATAAACGATAATTTAAAAATACAAAAATATGATGAGGGTATTATTGTAATAGACAGAGGGCCGATTAGCACATTAACATATAATATTGTAAAAAACGAGTTAGTAGAAGAGTTTTCCTCTAAGGAAGTTATAGATTGGTTTAATACTATAAAAGGCATCTTCAGCCAAGAAAATGTATTTATATATTATTTAACGACAAATGGAAAGGAATATTATTTACCGTATAATAACGAATTTGATCCTAATGGTTCTGTTAAAAACCAAAAAAAGGTAGAGGAAGTTGCAATTTATAATATAAAAAAATATGCGAAAAACTATAAAATAATTGAATATCATAAAGAAAATATGGAGGATATTATAAATGAAATTATTAATTAATTTATGTGCTCATGATGGAATTATTAGTCATTATACTGGTGTAGGCACTATAGTAGATAGATATATTCAAACTTTTAGCTATATATTAAGTAAAAACCCGGATATTGAATATCAATTAAACCTAATTACTCCAGAATATAACAATGATTCATTTGGATATTCTGGTATATATGATAAAACTCATAGGCAGATTAAGAATTCTAAAATAATTCAAATATCCAATGGAAGTAATGGAAAAGTAAATTATGGTGATATTATTGCTTGGAAAGAATTATGTAAAAACACCCAAAAGTATATAGATAACATAGACTTTAATGAGTTTGATTTGATATTGACTATTTGCAATGATACCCCTTTTGCATGTTTAAATAATATTTTAAAGAATGCACCAAATCATTATAAGATTTGGATTCCACATTCAACAGGTAAAATACATAAAGTGGATTCTGCAATAAAAAATAGTGAAGAAATGTTAGACTTAAGAGTAGAATGGGAATATAAGGCAATTGAATATATAAATTCAGATAAAAATAGTTATTTAGCAGGAACTAGTCAATATATTTCAAGACATTTAATTGAAGAGTATAATTTAGATCCAAATAAGCTAATATCTTTTATTAATGGTGAATTATTATCTAAGAACACATTTTATGAAGAAACTGAAGAAATGAAAAGACTTTTTGCAGAGATTGAAAATGAAGAAAGTATTATTCTATCATTTGGTCGAGCAGAAGAATACAAAAATCTTGGGGCTTGTATGTATTTAGGAGATAAATTAAATATTAAACCAGTCGTAATAGCACAACCATATTTTGATGGTCAACCTATAATTAAAGATTATAATCGTATTTCACAGAAAACTAACACTAAGTTATTTGTAAATGTACCTTTTGATTTTCCTTTTTATATTTTGAACCATTTTAAAAATAATATGATAATGCTAATTCCATCTAAAAAAGAAATTTTTGGTTTGATTATTAATCAAGTTAGGCGATTGAATAAAAATAACGTATTAATTGTTGCTAATGATATTGGAGGTCTTCATGAACAAATAGATGATGTTAATGATGGTATTCTTGTAGATTTAGAAAATATAGACAAATCTGCAGCTAAAATACAAAAGTACTTTGATAAGAAACATTTAATTATGTTTAACAGAAAATCTCAGAGAAAATTAAATGGCTTTTATAATTTTGAAAAAATATGCCAAGATTTTTTAGAATTTTTCAAAAATATTTAATGAAAATATATGTTATAAAGTTAAGGAGGTAAAAAAATGTATAATATTTTGCCACGGTATATTGAAGAATTAACCCCTATTTCAGGAAACAGGAATACTTTTGGAGAAAATACATTTAATATACCATACAACGAATTAACATTTGAGCAAAAACTTAAAGTAGCTGTAGATTTAGTAAGGCAGAGCATACTATACTGTGAAATTCCAAATCCACAATTAGAACTAATTACTTTAAGTGGTGATTCTTATACTGCTTGCCGCATTCTTAAGGAATATCTTATTCAAAACAATCTTGGCTTAAATCATGTTATTTGTTTTGTAGAAGGGAAAAAATATGAATTGGTAAGCATGCCAAGCACTCATTTTATTTTATTGGTAAGTGATTGTAAAGATAATTGGTATCAGTTAGATCCTTCCCCAATGGTAGGTTATAAATGTGGGAAAATTGAATCATACGAAAAAAAATGGTATAAAACATGTATACCTATCGAAGGAGAAAAAGAAAATCACTTAAAACAAATACGCGAAGTTATTTTTAATAAAAAATTCTTATCCCAAAACTCAATAAAAGAAATATATCAGACATCATATGAAATGATGGATAAGTATAATTTGTTTAGTGGTTATTATGAAATTTTATGTCTGATGACTGGAAACTCGAAACAATGTAAGGATTTAGACAAAATAAGAGATCAAAATAAAACTTTACTTGAGAGTGAACTTGAAAATATGACATTGAAACTTGATGAATTACGGAAAGAAAATAAAGCTTTAGAAGAACAGTTGGATTTGATGCAAAATATTCATAGGATAAAAATTGATTTAAAACGAGCAGCTGAGAATATAGTTTTTCTTAATGGGAAAATTAATAATGTTTCAAATTTAACTCCTAGATTGTTTTATTCATTAAAACTTAACACTGTTATGATTAAACCTTCTTCTTTTTATATTAATAAAAGTGAAGAATTCGCAAAAATAATGCAAGGAGGAAAAAAAGTTTTTAGTAGCTACTTTACAAATATGGGAGATACATCCAAATATGGAATTTCGATTATGAATTTCTTTCATCCTGATGGATATAAGTATTCTGATGAAATGAATGGATTAAGTAATATCTTTCTTGTAAATGAAACAGCTGAAAATCTTTTAAAAAGAAAGAGAGAAATTCGTAATAAGTATGCGGCATTATATGAAGGAAAAACAGTTAAATGGTTTAATGGTAAAGAAATTCAATGGACTACACTTGGGATGAACATGGTTCATTCATCTGATAATTCTTGTGAAGCATGTTGTAACTTTCAAAGTAATTTTTTGGAAAGTCAACTTATGACAAGATTTATGTACCCAAATCCTAAGTTGATTTTTTAAAAGACTAATTTAGGTTATATTTAATTAAATTATTGTCTTAAATTAAAAATATTAAAGAGTATTCAATATTATTGTGAATACTCTTTAATACTATGTATTAGAGGAGTATTAAATAATTAGGAAAATTAATCTTTAATATCAATTTAAATTTTATAGTTTTTCTAAAGTCTTTGTAATTGTTATGCTTTTGCTTGACTATTTTCTAAATATAGTGGTAAAATTAAAAAAAGGAGTGATATAAAATGAAAAAAGAATATGAGTATAGCACAAAAGTTAAGGATCTAGAACCATTTATGAATTATTGTAGAGAAAATGGTTATGAGTTAATTAATAAAAATGCTCAAAAAAGGATTTTATATAGGAATAATAATAAAATCCTTGCAAGAGTTACAACAATTGAAGATGGAAAATCAAAAAATATATTTTTAGATTTTAAAGATGAAAATGAATCAGATAGTATACTTAAGGTTTCGAGAGAGTCAGGAAAAATAAATGTAACTGAAAATATGGATTTTGTAAATGCAGTTTTATCGATGCTAGAATTTGATTTGCATAAAGAATTAGATAGAGTGAGATACGTATATGTTAAGAATAATGTTACTTTTGAAATAGATGAATATTTAAAACCAGAGATGAAAGTAGTAGCAATTGAGGGAATTAAAGAGGAAGTTGATGAAGTATATAAAGCATTGGAAGATAAATTTGAAGGTTTAAAGTATTAAGTTTTAGAAATAGTATTTTAAATTAAATATTTAGGTGTATAAGAAATATCTCCATAATTAAAAAATAATTATGGAGTGGTAAAGAATAAAGAATTTAATTAAAATAAACAAGATACAATTATAAAAAGAGTTAAGTATAGTTTTTATTTAATGGTTTAATTTATATTGTTTTACTATTTAGTTACAATAGAAACTCCTGTATAATAGTGAGTTAGTATTTGTCTATATGAGTAGCCAGCTTTGGCCATTCCATTAGCTCCGTATTGACTTAAGCCTACACCATGTCCGTAGCCTCTTGTTGTAAATATTATATTATTTCCATTTTGTGAAACATCAAAGTCGGCTGATCTTAGCCCAAGGGCTGTTCTTACTTTAACTCCAGTAAAGCTTTTTCCGCCAAATGTAACCTCTTTTACTCTATTTCCCGCAGTTCTTGACTTTATAGATATATCATTTACTGAGGAAATGTTTACGCCAAGTTTAGTACATATATCACTAATACTAATTTGTTTAGAACCAGAATAAGATCTTTCATTAGTATCCCATGGACTATCAACGCTTTTTAGGTAAGGAAATGAATTTCCCCATACATTTACTGAATCTTCTGTTCTACCATTACTAGTCGAAAAGAATAAAGCTTCTATATATGAACCGTTATATGTTAATACTTCACCTTTTGTAGCTAAGACTGCATTTTTTATTTTTGTATAGTATTTATCAAAAGAAGAACCCCATTTTTTCCTAAGTTGGTCAGTAGTGTTATATGCTTGATCTGAAATGGTTGCAGAAATGGTAGCACCGAGCAGAAGTCTTTTTTAGTGCGTATGTTCTAGCAGCAACAGCTTGAGCTTTTAGTGCCTCTGTGTTAAATTCAGCAGGCATTTCAGCTCCAATTACCCCTATAACGTAGTCTTCTAATGAAAGATTTATTATACTACTTGAGGCAAGTTTTACTTTTACGGTAGTATTGCTTGGAATAGATGAGGTAGTAGAGTTTGAATTACTGCTAGTATTAGTATTGTTAGAAGTATTTGATGAACTAGGTTTGTTTACAGTATTAGAAGGAGTTGTAGTATTTTTTTTGACTTCAGTTTTGGGAGGAGTAGAAATATTTTGTGTTGTTTGATTTGTGACAGCTTGAGTTTTCTCTTCAGTTTTGGAAGTATCTTCTGTTTCGGTTTTAGTCTCTTCTTTTAACTCGTTTATTTCTTCATTTGTTGTTTCTATGTTTTCAGTATTTGTAGAAGTATCTTCTTGATTTATTATCTCAACTTGTTCAGTAGTAGTTTTTTTTTCAGCTATATTTGTATTAGTTGTTAGTTGTGAAAGCATTAAAGTACCAATTATAACACCATTTAGTATTATTGTAACTGTACTATCTGGAATTGTTCCTATTGTTTTACAAGCGTATTCACGTATTTTGCTTGAAACACTTTTAACGTTTTTCTTTATTGTATCAAAGTCTAATGAAAACTCATATTCTGCAGGATATTCAACATATAGCATAATTTGATTTTGCCCTGCTACAACTTTTGTATTATGATATATTTTCAATTAAATCACCTAAACTTAGCTTGTGTAAAATGTGTATAATTATGCAGATATTAATGTAGTTTAAGTAAAAAACTATAGTAAAATATTTTGCGAATTTTAATATATATTTTTTAAAAACATTGACTTTGTATTTTTCATCTGTTATAATAATCTATGTTAATGGCCCATTGGTCAAGCGGTTAAGACGCGGCCCTCTCAAGGCCGAATCATGGGTTCGATTCCCGTATGGGTCACCAAAATAAAATCTCTGAAGTTACTTTAAAATAAGTACGTCAGAGATTTTTTAATGCAATTTTAGTATAATTTTTCTATTATATTTAATATATTTTATTTAGCTATTATTTTTATAAATACCTTTTTACCTTTTTTTAGTATAACATCATTGTTGAACAGATCTAAAGAAATAGTATGTTTTGCATCAGTTATTTTTTCATCATTTATTGATATACCACCTTGTTCAACTAAAGTCCTTGCTTGTCCTTTTGAAGGAGCTATTTTAGTTAGTACTATTAAGTCTAATATAGATATTCCATTTGCTATACTATCTTTTGATAACTCAAAGGTAGGCATATTTATATTATTGCTGTTTTTTTCAAACAATGCTTCTGAAGCTTCCTTGGCTTTGATAGCCTCTTCTTCACCATGAATTAATTTTGTTATTTCAAAAGCGGCAATTTTTTTAGCTTCATTTATTTTGCTTCCTTCTAAAGAAGAAAGTCTATTAACCTCATCCATAGGAATATATGTAAGCATTCTTAATACATCTTTTACTTCTTTATCTCCAATATTTCTCCAGTATTGATAAAATTCGTATGGTGATGTTTTGTTTTTATCTAACCATAAAGCCCCACTTACTGTTTTTCCCATTTTTTTACCTTCAGAATTTAAAAGTAGTGGACATGTTACGCAAAAACTACCATTTTTATGAATTTTACGGATAAGGTCAACTCCTGCAATCATATTTGACCATTGATCGTCTCCACCAATTTCAACTTTACATGAATATTTTTCAAATAGTTTTAAAAAGTCATGACTTTGCATAAGCATGTAATTTAGTTCAAAGAAAGTAAGACCTTTTTCCATTCTTTGTTTAAAACATTCAGCTTGTAACATATGGTTTACATTAAAGTGGACACCATATGTGCGAATGAAATCCATATAGTTTAAATCCAATATCCAGTCTGCATTATTTACAATTATTGCAGCATTTTCACCTTCAAATGATATGAACTTACTAACTTGTTTTTTAATATTTTCAACATTTTTTTCTATATCTTCTTTAGTAAGCATTTTTCTCATGTCTGTTTTTCCACTTGGATCACCAATTAGTGCTGTTCCTCCACCAATTAGAATAACAGGTGTATGTCCACATTTTTGAAAATATGACATCATCATAAGTGGTATAAAATGACCAATATGAATACTATCTGCAGTTGGATCTATTCCAAGATATACGTGAGTTTTCTCTTTTCCTACCATTTCTTTAAATTCATCTTCAAATGTTATTTGTTTAATTAAATCTCTTTCTTTTAATACATCATAAATTGATTTATTCTCAAAGTTTTGTTCCATCTTTGTATGCTCCTCTCCTAATTTATGTGTAATTATATCATATGAAAGAGCTTTTTTAAATAGTTTTTCTAATATTAGATGAAATATTGCGTTATTAATTATGAGAAGTATACTTGGTATAGAGAGTATAATAAAAGAAAATCAAGAAGAGTATTATAAAGTTATTTCTGATTGTGATAAAGCTGGAAATTCTAATAAATTTATAGAATTTATGCTTAAAGTTATCAATGAAACAATAGATGAGGTGTTAATAAAGCAAAAGACTACACAAGAAACTACACAAGAAAAAATACTTAATATAATAAGAGAAAACGCTTTGGTAACTCAAGAAGAAATGGCTAAGATTTTAAACATTACAAGAGACGGTGTAAGCTATAATATAAAAGCTTTAAAAGATAAAGGTATTTTAGAAAGGAAAGGCTCTACTAAAAAGGGAGTTTGGGTAATAAAAAATAATAAATAAAGATGATTTTTTTCTTGCAAATAGCTTAAAAATATAGTATTATATATTTAGCGGGAGTTAAATATGAAACAGGAAAATAAAACAAAAAAAGTTAGTAAGTTAAGAAAAATAATTAGAAATTTATATCCAACGTATATATATGATAAAGTCGAACATATTCCATATGATTTAATAAGTGAACTTAACATTAAAATGCTTGTACTTGATATGGATAACACTTTAATAGATAATAAACATACATATAGTCCTGAATTAAAAGAATGGGCTAGTAATATGAAGAAAAACGGTGTAAAGTTATATATTTTGAGCAATTCACCTTTTGGAAAAGTAGTCCAGAAAATTGCTAAAGAACTTGGAATGGAGTATATATATAATGCCAATAAGCCATCTACTAAAGGCTTTAAAAAAATAGGAATAAAAACTAAGGTAAAAAAAGAAAATATAATGATGATTGGAGATCAACTATTTACTGATGTTTGGGGAGGCAATAGGTATGGCGTAAAAACAATACTTGTTAAGCCAATTAAAACATCTGAAACTATTATTACTAGAGTTAAAAGACCATTTGAAAAAATAGTTTTGAAACATTACTTAAAGAAAAAAGGAGGTATATAAAATGAGTTATATGCCTTTTGTAATTGTAAGTATTCTTGGTGTTTGTTTAGGACAAGTTACCAAACATTTAAATAAAAAGATGCCACCACTTGTAGCTGAAGAAATTAATTTTAAAGAATTTAAGCAAGGTTTTTTTAAAGATTTTAAAATAGATATAGTTTATTCAATAATTTATTTAGTTATATTTAATATGATTATATATTTTCTTGGAAATAACATTACCTCATATTTATATATTTTTATGTGTTTGCCACTTACAATAACTTTTGTAATCGATTATAAATATCAGCTTATACCAGATACAGTGCATATATTTATACTTTTACTTGGAGTTATAAACTTCATATGTAATATAAATATGTGGTGGGATTTCTTGTTTGGAGCATTGATAGGTGGAGGAATATTTTGGGGACTTGGCCTTTTAGCACTTTTAATATTTAAAAAAGAAGGTATGGGTTTTGGAGATGTAAAGCTTATGGCATCACTTGGCTTTTTCTTTGGAATTAAATATACTTTAGTTATAACATTAGTTTCTTTCATTCTTGGAGCTATAATTGGTGGAGCATTAATTATAGCAAAAAAGAAAGATGCAGATGGGTATATTCCATTTGGACCGTTTATAGTAATAGCTACAGTTTTACTTATGTTTATACCTGCAGATGCTATAATAGAAATATACATAGCATTTTGCTCATGGCTTGGAATGAAAATGAGTGATGCTGTATACTTTGTGTCAGAATGTTTTAGAAAGTAATTTGTGAGGTTGATAACATGACAAAAAGAACAACAATTTATTTGTTAGTTGTAATATTAGTAATAGCAGTATTTGGCATTACATTTTTCCTTGTAGACTTTAATTTGAGTGTTAGAGGAAATGTACCAAGGCTTTCTGTGAAAACAAGCGAGTATAATGATGGAAATACTGTTATGTACACAGGTCTTGGATATAAAATAGTAAAATACAATATAGGCTCAAGCGAGGAAAAAGTAAAGTGTGGAACTTGGCTATTAATGCATGATCCTAATTTAGATATAGAGCAAAATAATCAAAATGAAAATTCAAATGAAAGTCTAAAAAACTATATGATTGGTGAAATTACCAAAATATATGATGAAAATGGTAATGAGGAATTTAAAATTTTAGTTAAAAGTAATACCGAATTATCAGCATATAATGAAACCTTAGTAAATATCTCTAGTAATACAATTATTACAAAAGAGAAAAACACTATATATAAAAAAGATTTAAAAATAGGTGATAAAGTAGAAATAAAATTTAGTGGTATTGCTACAAAAAGTATACCGCCACAGATTACTGCTTTGAAAATCTATATAAAAAATTAAATTTAACATACAAATAAATTTACGGTACATTTAAATAGTATAACTACTACTTAAATGTGCCGTAAATTTTGATTATTTAGTTATTTAATAAATATACAATTGAGCTTACAACATTATCAATCATTTTATCATAATTTAGTTCAGAGTGTTTGTGATAAACAATCTCGTGACAAAGGTCATCGATAAGGTTTATTGAAATGTGTACTTTTTCTAAAATATTTTCAGGGTTAAATCCATTTTCAACTAATAAATTAGCAACAGTTTTCGTCATATACATTTCATGTTCATAGAAAAAATCGGCTATACTTTTATCAGAATGAGTCATTGCAGTAATTTCTTCGTGGGCTGTTTTAGAAAGTTTATGCTTATTAGTAAAATTTTTAATCATTTCTCTTAAAATTTCTTCTATATTTTCTTTATTAAATTTGCTTTTAGGAATGTTAAGCATTGGATAAAATATATCTTCAGCATAACGTTTAATACCTTCTATTAATATATCGTGTTTATCTCTAAAGTATTGATATATAATACCAGTTGAAACATTGGCTTCTTTTGCTATTTCGGCTGTGTTTGTGTTATAATACCCTTTTTTACATATAAGTTTAAATCCTGCTTCAATAATTTTCTCTTTTTTTTCAATAGAACGTTTTTGAATTGGTTCTCTTATTTCATTTGTTTTCATTAATGTATAACCTCCAATTTAAGTTATAATATAATTATACCCGTATGGCAATCTAAAGTCAATGAAAAAGCAAAAATATGAAAAAAAATTCATATTTTGAAGATATTTTCTTGACTTTTATAATATAAATTAATATAATATTAATGAAATATGAAATTTATTTCATGTATTGATTAAATTAATAAAAGGAGGAACTATGGATAATATAATTGAAATAAAAAAATTAAGTAAGGTATATAAAACAGGTGAAAAAGAATTTAAGGCGCTGGACAACATTGATCTTTCAATTAAAAGGGGAGAATTCGTGGTTGTTTTAGGGCCATCTGGTGCAGGTAAGTCTACACTTTTAAATTTAATTGGTGGAATGGATACTCCAACCAAAGGAAGTATAAAAATTGACGGGGAAGATATATCTAAATATAATGAAGTTAAACTTAGTGAATACAGAGCAGAAAATATTGGATTTATTTTTCAGTTTTATAACATACTTCCAACATTAACAGTACTTGAAAATGTAGAAATTGTTAAAGATATAGTGAAAAATGGTAATAGTCCAAAATCAGCTATAAAAGCTGTAGGACTTGAAAAACATATGAATAAATTTCCAAATCAATTATCTGGAGGTGAACAACAAAGAGTATCTATTGCAAGAGCAATAGCCAAAAATCCTAAATTACTTTTATGTGATGAACCTACAGGCGCTTTAGATTCAAAAACAGGCGTAGAGGTTTTGAAATTATTAAAGAAACAGTGCGATGGAGATAACGGAAATAATACAGTAATAGTCGTTACACATAATAGTCTGTTTGCAGATATTGCAGATACTGTTGTTAGGGTGAAAAATGGTAAGATAGAAAGTGTAACTAAAGTAGAAACACCTAAAAAAATAGATGAGGTGAAATGGTAAATATGAATAGACTAAATAAAAAATTATTAAGAGATATAAAATTAAATAAAATGCAGTTTTTTAATATTTTTATAATGGTGTTTTTAGGCGTTTTCGTATTTGCTGGAATTCATGCATATATGGATGGAATGAAAATAAGTGGCGAAAAATACTATGAAGCAAATAATTTACAAGATATATGGGTATCTGGTGAAAACTTTAAAAAAGATGATTTAGAAAGTATTAAAAAAATTGATAATGTTAAAAATGCAGAAAGAGTTTTAACTTTAAATACAGATCTTGAGGGATATAAAGATGTAACACTTGAAGCTAATTTTATTGAGTCAAATGATATATCAAAAATGTATATAGTAGATGGTGAAGAATTTTCAAAAGATAAAAAAGGCCTATGGCTTGATAGTTATTTAGCTAAAAATTTAGGAATTAAGGTAGGAGATAAAATAGCATTTTCTTATCAAGGATATAAAGTGGAAGAAGTAGTATTGGGACTTGTAAATACTCCTGACCATGTATATTTTGTAAAAGATGAAACAGCAATATTTCCAACTCATAAAGATTTTGGATATTGTTATCTTTCAATAAATGAATTTCCAGAAGAATATATATATGATAATATAAAAGAAAATATAATAAATTCAAATCCATTATTTAGTAGCCTTAAAAAAGAAGATATAAAAACTGAAGATGTTATAAAATTTATACCTGATTTTAATCTGGAAGATTATTACGTTTTCAATAAAGTAATAGTAGATGTTTCTGATACAGAAAAATTAAATGATACTAAAATAGACATTGAAAATAAAATCAGTTCTGCTATTGCAGTAACTGACAGAGAGGCTTCTTCTTCTCATGAAGTATATAATTCTGAAATAGAGGAAGGGCAAACTTATTCACAAGTATTTACATTTTTGTTTTTATTTATAGCAATGCTTTCTGTTGTAACTACAATGAGCAGGTTTGTTAAAAAACAAAGAACACAAATAGGAACTTTAAAAGCATTAGGATTTAAAAATAGTAAAATAACAAAGCATTATGTAAGTTATGGCTTCTATATAAGTTTAGTAGCAGCCATAGCAGGAATATTAGTGGGAAAATTTTTACTTGGCAGTTTTTTCTTAAATATGGAGATGAGTTATTTTGAAGTGCCTGTATATAATACAGTGTTAATACCAGTCGTATACATACTAGCACTTGCTACAGTAATTCTAATTACTCTTGTTACATATCTTTCATGTAGAAAAATATTAAAAGAACCAGCAGTGGAAGCTTTAAGAGTAGAAATACCAAAAGTTAAAAATACTAAATTTGATTTTACTACTAAGGGGATATTTAAAAAATCTTCAATTTCTACAAGATGGAATTTAAGAGATATAGGAAGAAATAAAAGTAGATCAATGATGGCAGTTGTTGGAATAATAGGTTGTACAATGCTACTTGTATGTGCATTCGGAATGCTTGATACAATGAACTCATATTTGACATGGGAATTTGACAAAATTAGTAATTTTGAATATAAATTATCTCTTACAAATGGCTATACAGAAAATGAGTTTAATGATATAATAAACACATATGGTAATTCAACAAGTAAAACTGTAGGAATAGAACTAAAAATTAATGATAAAAAAGAAGCAAATACTTTAGTTGTAAATGATGCCAAAGACTGCTTGAAATATACTGACCATAATAAAGAGTATATATATTTAAAAGATGATGGGGTATATGTAACAGAAAAATTAGCAGAAAAATATAATTTAAAAGTAGGCGATGAGATATCATATCATGCATTTGGTGATGATAAATGGCATGTTTCTAAAATAGTAGGCTTAAATCGTGATCCTCAAAACCAAAATTTAAATATGACAAGAAACTATTATGAAAGTTTAGGTTTAACATATAAAGCAGATACTGTATATACTAATATAGACTTAAGCAATACAAAAGAAATAAAAGGTGTAGATACTATACAAAGTATATCAAGCCTAAAAAATGGTATGCAAAGTATGTTAGAAACAGTAAAGACTATGATTGTTATATTAATACTTGTTTCATCAATCTTAGGCTTCGTTATAATATATAATCTTGGAGTATTATCTTTTTCAGAAAAAGAATATCAATTTGCAACTTTAAAAGTTTTAGGATTTAAAAACAAACAAATAAAAAATATATTTGTAAAACAGAATTTATGGCTTGCAATTTTTGGAATTATTCTTGGATTACCACTTGGCTTTTTAATGACTGACTATATATTCAAATCAGCATTAGGAGATAATTATGATTTTACAGCAAGTATAAGTCTAAAATCTTATCTTTTAGCTGCTATTGGTAGCTTTATAGTATCTTTTGTGGTAAATAAAGTATTATCTAAGAAGGTAAATAAGGTAGATATGGTTACAAGTTTAAAAGCAAATGAATAGAATTTGAGTACGTAAGTGAGAGAAACTTTATTTTAGAAATGTTATATAATAAAGAGGTGGTAAATCTATGAATTTAATTATAGGGCTTTTAATACCTTTTTTAGGTACCACATTAGGTGCTGCTATGGTATTTTTAATGAAAGAAAAATTAAATTTAAAGCTTGAAAAACTTTTGATAGGTTTTGCATCTGGTGTAATGGTTGCAGCTTCTGTTTGGTCTCTTTTGATACCGTCAATAGAAATGGCCAAAAATCAAAATATTATTTCTTGGATGCCAGCAGCAGTAGGATTTTTACTTGGGATATCTTTCTTATTAGCACTAGATAAATTGATTCCTCACTTACATTTAAATACAGATAAACCAGAAGGAATAAAGTCAAAATTAAAGAAGACAACTATGATGATATTTGCTGTTACTCTTCACAATATACCTGAAGGAATGGCTGTTGGTGTAACTTTTGCGGGAGCACTTGCTAAAAATACAGGAATAACGCTTGCAGGAGCATTTGCCCTTGCAATAGGTATAGCAATACAAAACTTCCCTGAGGGAGCAATTATTTCAATGCCTTTAAAATCTGAAGGAATGTCTCGTACTAAATCATTTATATATGGCATGTTGTCCGGAATAGTAGAGCCTATAGGAGCTATTATAACAATACTTATTACTAGTTCCATAACAGTAATTTTACCTTACCTTTTATCGTTTGCTGCAGGTGCTATGATATATGTTGTGGTAGAAGAACTGATACCTAATTCTCAAACTGGTAAACATTCCGATATAGGTACTATTGGAGTGGCAATTGGTTTTGTAGTTATGATGGTATTAGATGTTGCATTAGGTTAAGAAGTAATTTCTTGACTTTTATAAAAAAAGTGGTATAATTATGTTACTTATATAATAGAAATGTTTCTTAAAAATAATTTTAAAGGAGGAAAATAAAATGACTAAAGAAACAAAGGAACGTTATAATAATATGATTAATCGGAGCTTTGAACTATCAAAATTTTTAAAGCAATTGGATGAACTTCCTGAAACTGAAGTGCTAAAATTAATTGAAATCTTCATTATTGAATTTACACCGGCTATGGATAAAAATTTAATGCTTAAGTGGGCTTTGGAACGTGATTTGATTGAAGTAGCTAAATTATTAATTAAAGATGAAAGAATAGATCCATCTTTTGAAGATAATTATGTGGTAAAAAAAGCTGTTGAAAAGAACTTGACCGACTTTCTAGAATTGTTACTAAAAGACAAAAGGGTAGACCCAACGGTTAAAAACAATTATCTAGTAATTTTCGCAGCAGCAAATGGTTATATAGAAATCACAAAATTGTTATTAAAAGATGAAAGAGTTGATCCATCAACTTATGATAATTTAGCAATGATTTTGGCAATTCAAAATGGAATTCTCGAAGTAGTAGAATTATTAATTAATAATGAGAGAGTTTCATTATCTTTAAACACTAACGAGGCGTTAAAAGTAGCTTTGGAAAATGGACATAAGGAAATTTCAGAGATTTTAAGAAACAAAGTTTTTCAAAATTGAAACTATTAAAAAAACTATACTAATTACAATATTTATTAGTATAGTTTTTTTCTATATAAAATTTCTTGACAAGTAAAAATTTTAGTTGTATAATAGTTGTAGTTTGAATATAAAACCTATGATAAAGCAAAGTAGTTAAAGGCTATACATTTTAGAGAATACAAACCATTGGCTGTAAGTTTGTTAATGTATCTTTGATGAAATTTCACTTTGGAGGTCTTTTTCTTAAAGGGAAAATATATAAAAATATTCTAAGTAGGAAAAAGCAGGTAAGCCTGTAATAGCTGTAGTTGAGAGCAGTTAATTTAAAATTAACTGAATTTAGGTGGTAACGCGGAAAACTCATTTCGTCCTAATTAATGGATAGATTTGAGTTTTTTTGTATGTATTTTTAGGTGTTTAGGAGGAATTAATATGTTAGAAAAAATTAATAGCTTAAAAGAAGAAGCTAAAAGAAAAATTCTTGAAGTAAAAACAAGTGAAGAGATTGAAGCTTTAAGAATAGAATATCTTGGAAAAAAAGGAAAAGTAATAGAAATACTTAAAAATTTGAAATTAGTTGAACAGTCAAAAAGAAAAGAGATTGCTTCAAGTGCAAATAGTTTAAGACAAAAAATAGAAGAAGAAGTTGAAATTAAAAAACAAGAATTAAAACAAAAAGAATATGAAGATAAAATAAAAAAAGCAAAAAAAATTGATTTAACTGTTCCTTCAGATTTAAATATTGGTTCACTTCATCCGATTACTGTAGTACAAAAAGAACTTGAAGAGATTTTTGAAAGTATGGGCTTTACAGTTGAGGATGGAAATGAAGTTGAAACTGAATATAACAATTTTGAAGCAGTAAATGTTCCAAAACATCACCCTGCACGTGACATGCAAGATACATTTTGGCTTGAAAATGGAGAACTTTTAAAAACTCAAACATCAGCAGCTCAAAACAAAATAATGAAAAAATACGGAACTCCTTTAAAAGCTATTTTTCCTGGAAGATGTTTTAGAAATGAGGAATTAGATGCATCTCATGAAAACACATTTTTCCAAATGGAAGGAATGATGATTGATAAAGATGTATCAATTGCAAACTTAATTTATTTTATGAAAACATTGCTTTCAGAGATATTTAAAAAAGATGTAGAGGTAAGACTTAGACCTGGATTTTTCCCATTTGTTGAACCTGGATTTGAACTAGATATAAAATGTTTGTATTGTGGTGGAGAAGGATGCAAGGTATGTAAACACGGAGGTTGGATAGAACTTTGTCCATGTGGTATGATACATCCAAATGTACTTAAAATGGGAGGAATAGATCCTGAAGAGTACTCTGGTTTTGCATTTGGACTTGGACTTTCACGTCTTGCAATGATGAAATATGGAATTAATGATTTAAGAGTTTTAAATTCATGTGATTTAAGAAGTTTAAAACAGATTGATATTAAGTAATAAAAATAATAAAGAAAGATAAGGAGGAAATGAAATGTATATTTCAACAAATTGGATAAGAGACTTTGTTAATTTAGATGGAATAGATATAAAAAAGGTAATAAATAATTTTACACTTTCTACTGCTGAAGTTGAGGGAATAATTGAGTACGGAAAGAATACAAAAAATATAGTTGTTGCAAAAATTGTAAGTGTGGAGAATGTGGAAAATTCTAAGAAATTACATGCTCTTGTGGTAGATACAGGAAATGAAAAAGTAAACTGCATTTGTGGGGCACCTAATGTAAAAGAAGGTATAAAAGTAGCATTTGCCAAAGAAGGAAGTTTAGTTCAAGGAATAAAAATAGAAAAAACAACTATTGCTGGACATGAGAGCTGTGGTATGTGTTTGTCAGAAAAAGAGTTAGGAATTAGTGATGATCACTCAGGAATTATTGTATTTGATGATGATGCAAAAGTAGGTACTGATGTAAAAGAAATAATACCTGTTGATGATATAATATTTGAAGTAGATAACAAATCATTAACTAATAGACCTGATTTATGGGGACATTATGGTATTGCAAGAGAAATTGCAGCTATAACAAAAAGAGAATTAAAACCACTTGAAGTAGAAGATTTAGAAAAATATAAAGATCTAGAAAAATTGAATATAAATATTGAAGCAAAAGATTTGTGCTTTAGGTATAGTGCATTAACTATAGAAAACGTTACTAAAAAACAAGCTTCATATAAAATGAAAACAAGACTATATTATTGTGGTTTAAGGTCAAAAAGTTTACTAGTAGATATGACAAATTACATTATGCTAGAACTTGGTCAACCTATGCATGCATTTGATAAGGAGTTTATAAAAGCAATAAATGTTAAAACTTTAGATAAAGAAGAAGAATTTATAACTTTAGATGATGTAAAAAGAACGCTTCCAAAAGATACTATGATGATATGTAATGAAAATACACCTGTAGCAATAGCTGGTGTTATGGGAGGACAGAATACAGAAATAACAGATAGCACAACATCACTTTTCTTGGAATCAGCAAACTTTGATGCAGTAAAGGTAAGAAAAACAGCAAGTGCACTTGCTCTAAGAACAGATGCTTCTGCAAGATATGAAAAAACTTTAGATCCTTCTCTTACAAAAACAGCAGTTGAACGTTTTGTAAAAGTATTAAAGGACGAAGACAGTAAAATAAAAGTAACATCTAGATTTAGCGATGAATATGTTAAAAAATATCCAGAGATTACTATTGATATTTCAAGAGAATATATTAATAAAAAGATTGGTGTAGAGTTAAGCTTAGAAGAAATAGTAGATACATTAACAGCTTTAGAGTTTAAAGTAGAAATAAAAGATAATGAAAGTATTCATATAACAGTACCATCATTTAGAGCTACTAAAGATGTATCAGGAAAAGCAGATATAATTGAAGAAATATCAAGAATTTATGGATATGATAATATTGTTCCTCAAACTAAACTATGTGAAGTAGTTCCTGTAAGAGAAGATAAATCTAGAAAACTAGAATACTCTGCAAAAGAGATATTAGCACTAAAATATGGAATGTCAGAGATACATAGTTATGTATGGTATAATACTAAAGAAAATGCTGAACTTGGAATTGAAACTCATGATAACTTAAAAATTGTCAATGGACTAAATAGACAAGATAGTGTTTTAAGATATAACATGGGACCTACAATACTTTGTGGCATAGAAAAAAATATAAAAAACTACGATGAAATAGGAATATTTGAGATAGGTAGAACTTTTGAATATAATTTTGATGGTAAGGATTGTGTTGAACATAAAATCCTTGGAATAGGAATTTCAAGTATTAAAAGTTCAGAAGAAGAATTACTATTTAAACTTAAATCAATGATTGATAGTATAACAAAAGTAAATAAAAATATAACACTAGATTATGTAGAAAATAATGTAGTAGATTATAACTTCGTACATCCTGTTAATTCTTTTGTTTTAAAAAATGTTGCTGAAAATATTGGATATGTTACAGTGGTAAACCCTATTGTAAAAGACAAAATAAATAAAAAAGCAAATATAGTTTTAGCAGAAATAGATATGGATAAATTGTCTCAAATAGAAGAAGAAAAAGTAATATATAAAGAAATAAGTAGATATCAAGCGGTTGATTTTGATCTTTCTATAACTGTAGATAAGAATACTAAATATTTTGATATAGAAAATGTTATATTAAATGCTAATTTAAAATATTTACAAGAATATAGCTTAGTAGATATCTATGAAGATGAAATAAAATTAAAGAATAAGAAAAATGTAACAGTTAAGTTTAAACTAGCTTCTTATGATAGTACTCTTACTAAGGAAGAAATCGACTTAGAAAGAGATAAATTAATAACGTCACTAAAGAATAATAATATGATTGTAGCTATATAGCAAAGAGTATTAGTTAAAAAAGTAACTTAAAAAGTCAAGATTATGACTATTTAAGTTACTTTTAATTATATAAGAAATGCTATAAGCTTTTTTCTTTGTTTTTTTCTATTTTATCATTTTTTTCTTTTAATTCTTGTGCTTTAGAATTTGCTTTTTCGGAAATTTTTTCAAGGAAACTAATTGTGGAGTTCCTGCTTTTTCTTTGTAGATCTATTCCAAAATTGTAAGCAGTTTCTATGGCTTGATAAGTTTTACCACTTATATAATCGCTAGCTTGGTAAATTCCTTCTTTTGTGTCTTGGATCTTATCATCTACAAAGATACTTGCGTTTTTGGCTTTCTCAGTTACTTTTTCTTTTGTACTTTTTAGTAAATCATTACCTTTGGATTTCAAATCTGAAAATTTAGATATTGATTTTTCCTTTAAAAATTCAGTTTTAGAAGGAATACTCTCAGTAAATTTTTTTACGTTATTTTTTAATGGAGTTAAAGTATTTTTTTGAAAACTTTGTACTTTATTTACATTTCCTAAAATTGACTTTGATAAAAATCCTTTAATTTTATCAAAAAGTTTGTTATTTTTAACTTCAGCTAAAGATTGTTCCTTATTTTCTAGAGATTCTTCACATGCACATTTAAAGCGCATTTCTAATTCTTCATTTAAGGCTTCTAATTCTTTTATTTGTTTTCTATTAATTACGTGTTCATGTATGTTTCTATTTATTTCATCCATATAAGGATTAACTTTATTTGAATTATTTTCCTCAATTGTATCAATATCGCTTTTTAATTTTTTACATTTTTCTACCAATTCATTAGATTTTTCATAATCATTATTGTGTATAGCTTCAATAGCTTCTTTTTCGAGTTTTTCTTTTTCAAGTTTTAATGGATTTATTTGTGATTCAATATCTTTTTCATTTTCTTTTGTATATTCTTCTTTTATATCTTTTAATACATGAAATTCAGCCATTAGTTCTGATTTTTTAGCATAAAGCTCTGTTAGTTTTAACTCATTTCTTTTAGACATTTTTTCATATGCATTTCCTAATATTTCCATTGAAATTTTGTATTCTGATAATATCGAGTCTATTTCACTTTTTGTTTTTTCATATTTCTCACTGTTAGTTTCTAAGTTTATTTTTGCTTCCTTAGCAGAACTATATATAGTATTTTTACATTTATCAATTGCATTTTGTGTTATTTCTTTTGATCTTGCACGTGAATAAGCAATTTTAGCCTTAGTTAAGTCTATTATAGATTTTTTTAAATCTCCCATTAAATCAGATATATGTTTGTCGTCATTTTTATTCATTTAAGTTCACCTCTTCTTCTGAATGATAGTTGTCTGTTAAAATTTCTATTTCTCTTTCAATTTTTTTATAGTTTTTATTTAATTCTAATATAAGTGATCTTAATTCATCTGAGTTCATTTTATCTAAATTATAAATTTTTCCTTTTAATATAATTGTACCTAATTCGTCATTCATATATTTCACCTCATATATTAAGAATAACACACATTTAAAAAATCTTCAAGTTATTTTGTAAAAAAGAAAAAAGTTAACATAACCTTGAATTTTTTAAACAAATGTGGTATAATGACAATATAATCTATATTATATTTTTTGTATAATTACTAAAAAATAGGAGGAAAAATTATTATGTTAAAAGGAAAATTAGCTAATTCTATGCAAAAAAACAATTCAGAGCAGTATTGCAAAGTACTCTCAACGTATAAATATGAAATGGATGATACTATTTCAGTTTTAAAATATGTTGATTTTGAAGGAAAAAGACATGTAATAAAAAAATACACAGTTATTAATCCAACCAGGGAAGAATGTGCAAATGCTATTTCAGACTTTTTAGTGGAAGGAGTATTAGCAAGCATCGATATATCTGATTATAGCACCAATGATTATTTGTTGCGATTAATTAGAGTTTGTAGAGGAAGCAGAATCAATATTAAGGAATTTAAAGAAAAAGTTAAAAGAATAGTCGAACTATTTAATATTAGAAAAATTTCTGATATTAATGAATATGTTTATGAGTATTTAGTATAATTTTTTAGGGAATTGAATTAAGTTTCAATTCCTTTTTCTATAATAGAGAAAATCAATTTTTAGAGTAATATTAAAAGGTAATAAAACATACATTAGCTTGAAAGAGCCCTTTATTTTCTTAGTTATGTTCACAATAACCAAAATTATTTACATATATTGCAAAATATGGTATAATAGTTATGTTGAATATAAGGAGAAAAACATGAAAAAAGTAGAATTATTAGCCCCAGCAGGGAGCTTAGAAAAAGCTAAAATTGCATTTATGTATGGAGCAGATGCAGTTTATGCTGGTACATCAAAATTATCATTAAGAACAAGAGCAGAAATGAATTCTGACACATTAGAAGATACAATAAAATATGCACATAGCATTAACAAAAAAGTATATGTTGCATTAAATATATATGCTCAAGATGAAGATTATGAGGAAATAGAGCATGAAATAAAAAGGCTAGATAAAATAGGAGCAGATGCAATTATTGCAAGTGATGTAGGTGTTATATCAAAGATAAAAGAAATAGCACCTGATATGGAAATACATATAAGTACACAAGCAAATACTGTAAGTTTAGAGGCTGCTAAATTTTGGCAAAGTTATGGCGCTAAAAGAGTAATACTTGCACGTGAGTTAAGTAAAGACAGAATAAAATATATAATGGAAAATAAACCTAAAGATTTAGAAGTAGAAATGTTTATACATGGCGCAATTTGTTTTGCATATTCTGGACGTTGTTATTTAAGCAAATACTTAAATGGAAGATGTGCAAATCTTGGGGACTGTGCACAAAGTTGCAGATGGCAATATAACATTTATGCAAGTGAAGTAAATAATCCAGATAGTGTTGTAAACTTAGATTTTGATGAAAAAGGTACATATATTTTTTCATCAAAGGATATGTGCCTTATAAAAGAAATACCAACTATTTTAGATATGGGAGTGGATAGTTTAAAAATCGAAGGAAGACTTAAAACTGACTATTATTTAGCAACTGTAGTTAGAACATATAGACAAGCAATAGATGATTATTATGCTTTAAAAGAAAAGGGAAAAGAAAACGAATACGACTATAATAAATATTTGCCTGAACTACTTAAGGTAAAAACTAGGGGGCTATCTGAATTCTATTTTTCAGATCCTAAAAATCAAGATATACATGACTTTGATGGTAAGAGTGATAATCTAGATTATGAATATGGTGCTAAAGTTATCTCGCATGAAAAAGATAATATATATGTTGTAGAAATAAAAAATAAATTAAGTATAGATGATAAAATGGAAGTTTTAGATCCAAACAGTATTGATGAGAAACCTTTTGAGATTACTAGACTTTATGATATAAAAAAAGGTGAAGCTATAGATACAATAAATCCAGGAATAAAGGGACAACAAGTAAAAATATTTATCCCATACGATAACTTAAAACCAAATACTGTAATAAGAAGAAAAAAATAGAGAAAAGAGAGTTAAAATATGAATGATGAAATTTATCAAAGAACTGAGATTTTATTAGGAAAAGAAAATGTGGAAAAATTAAAAGATAAACACGTTTTAATATGCGGGATAGGTGGAGTAGGTTCATTTGCATTAGAAGCATTAGCAAGAATTGGAGTAGGAAATATTACCATTGTAGATAAAGACACAGTAGATATTACTAATCTAAATAGGCAAATTATAGCTACTTTAGATACCGTTGGAAAGAAAAAGGTAGAAGTTGCACAAAAAAGAATAAATAATATAAATGAAAAAATAGTCGTTGATGCAATATATGAAAATATAACCAAAGATAATATTGAAGCTATTTTTAATATGGCAAATTATGATTATGTACTTGATTGTGTAGATAATATAGAGGCAAAAATCGCTATAATTTTAGAAGCAAATAAAAGAAATATAAAATGTATATCTTCAATGGGAATGGCAAATAAATTAGATCCACTTAAAATAGAAGTAACCGACATATATAAAACAAACACGTGCCCTTTGGCTAAAAAAATAAGGAAAATATTAAAAGCAGAGGGAATAAAAAAACAAAAAGTGGTATATTCAACTGAACTCCCAAAGAAAAAGACAGAAGAAGAAAAAAAGATATATAAAAATACATTAGGAAGTGTTTCGTTTGTACCATCTGTTGGTGGCCTTATAATGGCTTCTGAAGTAGTGAAAGATATTATAAAATAAAAATATTTAAAATATATAAGCTGTGATAAGAATTTAAGTTTTATTCCTATCACAGCTTAGTGTATTAAAATGTACAGTCATAAAAGTATGATATATATGAATTATAGATAAATTTATTTGAGAGAAAGTATAGGCAATTTTTTATTATGACTTTTTTATTTTTATTCCAATTAATTTTATAAATTCTAAAGCTTGTTCAGAACTTAGTATAACTCCTTTTAAATCCTCTTGATATACAGTTATACTATTTAGTAGATTGCTACTTAAATCTATATTTTTTAAGCTAGTTTTAGAAAAATTACAAAAACTTAAATCGTTATTTTCTAAATAAACATTTCTTAAGTTTGAGTTTGAAATTGAAGCGTTAGTAATATTAGAAATTTCAAATATTGTATTAGAAAAATTACACATGTCAAAATAGCTATTTTGCATATTACATTCTTCAAATGTAATATTTTCAAAGTAAGAATATGAAAAATCACTTCCTAATAATTTACAATTTTTAAAACTTACTCTTTTAAATGTAGATTTAGTGAAATTTATATTAGATAAATCGCAATTTTCAAAAATAACATCAACAAAATATGATTTGATTATTTTTGATGATATAAATTTTGTATCTTTAAATATGCAGGTGTTTATTTCTATATCTTCTAAATCAATATTATTAAACTTTTTCTTTTCAATTAATTTAGAAATAACAAGATCTTCATTTAAAAATATATTTTCTAAATCATATTCGTTAAGTTTGTCTTTTAACACATTTGGCTTTATTATCATTGTTTTTCTCCTTTTTTTTTCTAATAAGTAGTATATATTTAAAATAAATTAAAGTCAATTAATTTTAAAACAAATAAATTTATTTTCTTTAAATAATTGAATAATATTTTTCTTCATGCTAAAATATATTTGTAATATACAAATATAAATGGAGGTTGAATATGAAAGATTTACCTGAAAAAATAGAAATAGATAAATTGGTAAAAAAAGCCCATGAGGCTGAACAAGAATATTTAAAACTAGACCAAGAGCAAATTAATGAAATAGTAAAACAGATGTCTATAGCTGCAATTGAAGCACACATGAAACTAGCAAAAATGGCAGTAGAAGAAACAAAACGTGGAGTATATGAAGATAAGATAACTAAAAATATTTTTGCATCTGAATATGTATATCATAGTATTAAATATGATAAAACAGTTGGCGTTATAGAATCAAATGAATTAGAAGATTATGAAATAGTTGCTGAACCTGTGGGAATAATTGCGGGAGTTACTCCTGTAACCAATCCTACTTCTACTACAATATATAAATCACTTTTAGCTGTAAAAACTAAAAACCCTATAATATTTGGATTTCATCCATCTGCACAAAAATGTAGTAGTGAAGCTGCAAGAATCATTAGAGATGCGGCAATAAAGGCTGGAGCACCTGAAGGTTGTATACAATGGATTGAGCATCCTTCTTTACTTGCAACAAATGAACTTATGAATCATAAAGATGTAAAATTAATACTTGCAACTGGTGGATCTGGCATGGTTAAAGCAGCGTATTCATGTGGCAAACCAGCTTTAGGGGTAGGACCTGGAAATGTTCCTTGTTATATTGAAAAAACAGCTAAACTTAAGACTTCAGTTACAGATTTAGTAATGTCTAAAACATTTGATAATGGAATGATATGCGCATCTGAACAATCAGTGCTAGTTGATAAAGAAATATCAAAAGAATTTGAAAAATTAATGAAAGGAGTAGGTTGTTATTTCTTAACTGAAAAGGAGAAAGAAAAGTTACAGTCTTATGTTATTGTAGAAGATAAAGGTATGCTAAAAATTAATCCTGATATAGTAGGAAAGAGTGCGTATGATATAGCAAAAGAAGCAGGAATTGATGTAAATAAAGATACCAAAATTTTAATAACTAAGTTAAAAAGTGTAGGAGATAAGGAGCCACTTTCAAAGGAAAAATTAAGTCCGATACTTGCATATTACATTGTAAAAGATGAAGATGAAGCTTTAAAAATCGCAGATGAACTTTTAGTTTATGGAGGACTTGGGCATTCAGCTGTAATTCATAGTGAAAGTAAAGAAGCAATTAGTAGATTTGAAGAAAAAATGAGAGCTGGAAGAATAATAGTAAATTCACCTTCAACTCATGGAGCAATAGGAGATATATATAACACAAACTTGCCAGCGTTAACACTTGGATGTGGTACTTTTGGAGGTAATTCAACAACAGCAAATGTATCTACTTCAAATTTAATTAATTTAAAGAGGGTAGCGAAAAGGAGAGTTAATATGCAATGGTTTAAAGTTCCAAGTAAAATATTTTTTGAAAAAGGTTCGATAGGGTATTTAGAAGTAATGCGTGACATTTCAAGAGTATTTATAGTATGTGACCCTACCATGGTAAAACTTGGATATGTAGATAAAATCTTGTATTATTTAAGAAAAAGAAAGAATAAAGTACACTCAGAAATTTTTTCTGATGTTGAACCTGACCCATCGTTTGATACAATAAATAAAGGTGTAAAAATGATGAATAGTTTTAAACCTGATTGTATCATAGCATTAGGTGGAGGAAGTGCTATTGATGCTGCAAAAGGAATGTGGCTTCTATATGAACAGCCAGATGTAGATCTTTCAGCTTTAAAAGAAAAGTTTATGGATATACGAAAAAGAATATATAAAATTGAGCAACTTGGTGAAAAGGCAAAACTTGTGGCTATTCCAACTACAAGTGGAACAGGTTCTGAAACTACTTCATTTGCTGTAATCTCAGATAAAGTAAATAACATGAAGTATCCGCTTGCCGATTATGCGTTGCTACCTACAATTGCAATTGTAGATCCTGAGCTTGTATATTCTTTGCCAAAAAGAACAATTGCAGATACAGGAATGGATGTATTAACACATGGAATTGAGGCTTATGTGTCAAATATGGCTTCAGATTATACTGATGCTTTAGCAATAAAAGCAATAGAACTTGTTTTCAAGTATTTAGAAAGGTCATATAAAGATCCTAATGATAAGGAAGCAAAAGAAAAAATGCATAATGCAAGTACTATAGCAGGAATGGCTTTCTCAAATGCTTTCTTAGGTATAAACCACAGTTTGGCACATAAAATTGGTGGAGAATACCATGTTCCTCATGGAAGAGCAAACGCTATTTTACTTCCATTTGTTATAGAGTATAATGCTAAAATGCCAAGCAAATTTGTTTCTTTCCCTAAATACGAAACTTTTGTGGCAGATGAAAAATATGCAGATATTGCAAGAAGATTAGGATTAAAAGCTGATACTAAAGAGGAAGGTGTGAAATCTTTAATAAAGGCAATAAAAGACCTTATGAAACGTCTTGAAATGACTTCATCCTTTAAAGAAGAAGGTGTAGATGAAAAAGTATATTTGGAAAATATAGATTTACTTGCGGATAAGGCTTTTAGTGATCAATGTACTACTGCTAATCCTAAACTTCCATTAGTAGAAGAATTGAAAGAGATTTTAAAAAGATCATATTATGGTGGATAAAAAAAAGAGGACTTTCAAATTAAAAGAAAGTTCTCTTTTTCATCGGAGTACTTAATGTCAAATATTATAATTCATAACACTAAGTAAAACCAGATGTGTAAAGTAGTGATATTAATTGTTGCATTGCTTTTTCCTCTTATACTTATATAGCTTCTAAAGATGTATAACCGGAATTAATCCCAAGATTTTGATTGGCAAAAAACAATCATAGGCAAACACTCCTTAAATAAGTATTATAGCTTGTATTTTAATTATGAAATACATTAAAATTTAACTACACTGATATTATAGCATATTTTTGTGTTTATGTCAACAAAAATACAAAATATTTTCAAAATATAAATAAAAATGTCGTTTTAATTGAATTTATATTAAATTTATGCTAGGATATAATTATAAAATGGAGGTTTTTTTATGAATTATTCTAATATATCTATAAATATCCAAAGTAGTATTAAAATACAAGGGTCTAAAAATATATATTTTGATCCAATAAAACTTTCGGATAATTTAAAAGACGCGGATTATATATTTATTACTCATGAGCATTATGATCATTTTGATATATCCTCTATAAAGCTTATCTTAAATGAAAAGACTATAATAATCTTACCAAAATCTATTGAAGATAAAATTGAGGATTTAGATATTGATAAGAACAGGTTATTCTTTGTTGAACCAAATATGAAGTATAACTTAGAAAACATAACGTTCTGGACTATTCCAAGCTATAATATAAATAAGGATTACCATCCAAAAGATAAAAATTATGTTGGGTACATATTAGATATGGATGGAACTTCATATTATATAGCTGGAGATACTGACTTAACTGAAGAAAGTCGAGAAGTAAAAGCTGATATTGCATTTGTCCCTATAGGAGGAACTTATACAATGGATAAAGTAGAAGCAGCTACCTTAATAAATATAATTAAACCTAAGTTAGTTATACCTACACATTATGGGAGTATAGTTGGAAATAAAACAGATGGAGAAGATTTTAAAGGTTTGATTTCAGACGATATTCAATGTAAAATTTTAATATAACAATAATTTAAATATATAAAAGAGAACATTTAGAATTATTATATAAAACTAAATGTTCTTTTGCTAGTTTAGTAAATAAAAAAACAAATTTAAATAAGTAGCAAATAAAGTCCAAATAAGATAAGGTATTTGTAACAAACCAGATGTTTTATCTTTTCTATAAAATAATATTATCATAATAATTATTGATACAAGTAACAATATTATCCAAATAAATGCAAAAAGTCTTGCTTTTAAAACAAAGAAAAATATTGACCAAAATCCATTTATAAATAATTGAGTATAATAGATTAATTTAATGTTTGTATCATTTAAATCCTTTGTTTTTAATCTGGCGTACGAAATTCCCATTAATATATAAAGAATAGTCCAAACTATTGGAAATATTATACCAGGTGGTGAAAGAGGTGGCTTTTGCAAAGAATTATAATCCATATTACCATTCATTAAGAAGCCTACAACTCCACCAACAATAAGCGGAAGTAGTATTGAAAAAGCATAAGTTTTAAATTTTGACATGGTATTTACTCCTTTATTAATATTATATGTAAGTTATATAATATTATTCTTATACTTAGTTACATATAATATAATCGAGTAAAGTAATTGACATAATACTAAAAAATTGTATAATAATTGTGTATTTAAAAAATACATAATTATTAATATATTTATGAAAGGTGTTTTGTTATGAATTCAGATTTTGTACTTGCTTTATCTTATAGGATTGAAAGATTACAAAATAGTCAAGTGCTACAGGGACAAATTTGAAATTTGAAAGTAATGAATACGAAAAGATATAAATTTATTAAAGAATGAAGTAGGTAAAACTAACGAATTGCTTTTTGAGTTACTAAATGAAATTAAGAAAAAATAGTACTTAATATAAAATATTGAAATAGGGTATGAGTATATAATAATATATTCATATCCTATTTTTTTCTAATTTATATAACTTTTGAATAAATATTACATTTGTGTTGACAAAGAAAGCAAAGAAAATGTATAATTTTAAGTAATGAGGTGTAAAGATGAACATAGGCGTAGATATAGATGATACAATTACATATACAACAGATGTAATGATAAAATATGCAGATAAATATAACGAAGAAATATTAGAAAATGATAAGTTAAGTTATACTATTGGTAATATAACAGATAGGCATTATTTAAGTAATATATATGGTTGGAGTAAAGAAATAAAAGGTGATTTTTTTAATATGTATTATAAAAACATTATTAGAGAATGCCAAGTAATTGAAGATGTAGCAACTGTTTTAAATAAGTTGAAAAAAGAAGGTAATGATATATATTTTGTAACAGCTAGAATGACAGACATTAATGGATGTGATACAGAAGCTATTACCAAAGAAATGTTAAATGTAAATAGTATTCCTTATGATGAAATTATTTTTAATGCTAAAGAAAAATTAGAATATGCAGACAAATTTAATATAGATATATTTGTTGATGACTGTTTTGATATATGTAATACTTTAGAAAAAAATGGGATAAAAACTTTACTTATAACTACTGATATTAATAATAAAATAGAAACCGATATAGAAAGGGTTAATAATTGGAAACAAATATATGAAAGAATAAATTGTTATAAAAATAAAGGGAGAAAAAATGAGATTAAATAATAAAATACATGTAAATATAATAGGAGCTGGACTTGCAGGGTGTGAGTGCGCATATATTTTAAGTAAAAATGGAATAAAAGTTAAGCTTTATGAAATGAAGCCAAATAAAAAATCAGAAGCACATAAAAGTAATAATTTTGCAGAACTTGTATGTAGTAATTCGTTAAAGTCAGACTTATTAACAAATGCATGTGGGCTTTTAAAATATGAAATGAATGCTTTAGGAAGTTTGTTTGTGAAAGTAGCACATGAGACTAGTGTCCCAGCAGGACAGGCTTTGGCAGTAGATAGAGATAAATTTTCTGAAATGATAACTAAAGTTATAAAAGAAGAAAATAATATAGAAGTTATAGAAAAAGAAGTAATAGATATTGATGAGTTTAAAGGAATTACAGTTATAGCAACAGGGCCTCTTACTAGTGAACCTTTACTTGAGAGTATAAAGAAAAAAATAGGAGATCAAAGTTTATACTTTTATGACGCAGCTGCCCCTATAGTTGAAGCGGATAGCATAGATATGTCTATTGCATACAATATGGATAGGTATGGAAAGGAAAACGAAGGAGATTACCTAAATTTACCTATGGACAAGCAACAATATTTTGACTTCTATAATGAATTAGTAAATGCAAGGCAAGCAGAAAGACACGATTTTGATAAACTTGTTCTTTTTGAAGGCTGTATGCCAATAGAAGAGATGGCAAAAAGAGGAGAAAAGACTTTAACTTTTGGTCCACTAAAACCTGTAGGGTTAGATAATCCTAAAACTGGTGAAAAAAATTATGCTGTGGTTCAGTTAAGAGCTGAAAATGAGGAAAAAACAATGTATAATTTAGTAGGTTTTCAAACATCTCTTGCATTCCCTGAACAAAGACGAATATTTAGAATGATACCAGGATTACAAAATGCAGTGTTCGCAAGATACGGAGTTATGCATAAAAATTCATATATAAATGGAAGCAATATTTTAAATGATAACTTTAGAATGAAAAAAGATGAAAATATATACTTTGCTGGTCAAATATCTGGAGTAGAGGGATATGTTGAATCTGCTGCTTCAGGCTTAATGGTTGCATATAGCATAATTAATAGATTAAAGGAAAAAGAGCTACATTTTCCAGAAACTACAATGCTTGGAAGTTTAGCTAAATATATTTCTACTGAGAATAAACATTTTCAACCAATGAATGCAAACTTTGGAATATTAAAGCCACTTGATGAAAAAATAAAGGATAAAAAGGAAAAATATCAAAAGTTGGCAAATATAGCAGTTAAGGATATAGAAGAAGTAGCAAAGAGTTTAAATTTAGCTAAGTAGCAATTATTAAAGAAAGATATCAAAAGGAGGGAAGAGTTTGGCAAATATTTATTTATTATATGGAGAAGAAAAATACGATTTAAATAGAAAAGTAGAACAGATAAAAAAAGAATTTCCAAAATTAGAATTAGGAGTAAATTTATTCTATATAACTAAAGAAAATATAAAAGAGTTAGAAGATGTGGTTCAGGAAATGACATTTTTTGGAGATTTAAAGCTGATTATTATAAAAGATACATCGCTTAAATTTGATACAGAGGTCTTAAAGGATTTAAATGATGGAACTAAAGTCGTTATAATAGAAGATAGTGTGGATAAAAGACTAGCTTCGTATAAACAACTTTCCAAAATGGCAGAATGTTTAGAATTTAAACATTTAAATGAAAATCAAAGAACTACATATATAATTCAAACTTTAAAAAAATATGGAAAAGATATAGATTTAAAAACAGCTGAATATATGCAGTCTATTTGTGGAGAAGAGAAATCAAATATAATTAATGAATTAAAAAAAATTGTAATATATTTGGATGATAAATCAAAAGTTACTGTTGAAGATGTGGAAAAGATATGTTCCAAAACCCTAAATGCAAAGATATTTGATGTATTGGAAAAAATAGTTAATAAAAATAAAGAAAAGGCTATATTAAGTTTAAACCAACTTTTGGCACAAAAAGAACCTATAATAAAAATATACATAATGTTATATAAACAAATAAAGCAAATGTATATGATAAAGATAATGAAAGAGAAAAGAGAACAAGATATTGCAAAGAAATTAGGTATTCATCCTTTCGTTTTCAAAAATTTAAGTATTTCTTCCGAAAAATATACTATAGATGAGTTAAAAAAGATTATTTATGAATTTGGAGAATATGATGAAAAAACAAAAATAGGAGAAATGGATTTTGAAATAGGTTTAAAAAAGATAATTTGTAATATGTAACAAATCCCCCGAACAAATTAAAGTTTGGGGGATTTTATAGTACTTTTATATAATAAAATAAATCGTATCAGGTAGTCCGCTTACTGAAAAAATCTTTGAAAAATCTGCAAAGTTCATATTTTCAATAAAGTATAAGACTTATCATTTATAGAGTTTAACAAAATATCTCCACCGTAATATATGGTAATCGCATAAAAAAGTATAGTTATCCTAGTATTATAAATTTGGTAAAATTACTCATCATTATCTACCGCTTGCGTTATAGTTCACTTATTGCAAGTTATTTTAAAAATAATGTCAAAAAATTATCGTAAAGCGATTGCAAGTACTCTAGTTTTGATATATAATTTAAAATGTATATATAAATGTTCGGGAACGAATAATATAAATATACAAAAATCAAGTTTAAAGGATGAACATATATGAATAAGAAAAGAACTAGTGAAAAAAGAGGTATTTCACTAATAGTGCTAGCAATAACAATTATCGTTATTATAATTCTAGCAGTAGCAGTAATCTTATCAATTGCAAATAACAATCCAATAGAAAATGCAAAAGAAGCAAAATTTAAAAATGATGTAAGAATAATGCAGGAGGAACTAGAGTTACTAAAAGCAAGTAAATATGCCGAAAATAATGGAGAAGGTTATGAAGAAATATCAATAAGAGATTTAAAATCTGCAACTAATTATACAGATGATTTTGAAGTAAAAGATGGAGAATTAAAAATAAAAAGTACAGCATCAGAAGAAGAAAAAAGATGGGCAAAAGAATTAGGAGTAAAAGAAGTAGAAGCAGAAGAAGTACCAAAAGCATCAATAACATTTGAAAAAGAAGGGACTGAAGAATTAGAAATAGGAAGTGAAGTAAAAGCATCAAATGGAGAACAATTTTACGTAATAGGAGAAGATGATAAAGTAGGTACAATATCAGCTTCTGCACAAGACATATTACTACTTGCAAAATATAACTTAAAATTAGAAAATGATGAAATAACTCTAAAACAAGATACAAGTGGAGATAGTAATCCATGTGCATTTTCAAGTACAGCTTATTGGAGTAATGTAGAAGGAATAGCATATCCAGATGCTGATGGTAAATATCCGGATTTAAATAATGAAACAAAATACGGTAGAGGATCAGATGTAATAGCAAAAGCAAAAGCATATGGTAAGGATGTCCTAGGAGCAAAAGAAGGAAGATTAATGACGTATGAAGAAGCAAAGAAATTAAACACAGATGATTATTCAAAAATTTTATATGGAACAAATACAGAAAAAGGCTACTTAAATTACTGGCTTGGTTCTGCGTACAGCGATGGCAGCGTGTGGAATGTGTACAGCGAATTGCACAAAGATGCTTTCGACTTTGAATTGTTCTACGGGGTCCGCCCAGTTATAAAAGTCTCAAAGTCTTTGATCAAATAAGCGACTTTAGGAGCTTATTGGCTAGGTGTGTAAATTTCTGGAAGAAATGGCACCTGCCCTGTGCCAAAATTTACAAAGAGTAATGTGCCTTAAAGCACAAAGTTTTTAAAAAATTGGGAATACTCGCAGGGTCCGGAAGGGGTTGCAAGCATTCGGCTTGGTTCTGTGAATAGCAAGAACAATGTGTGGAATGTGAACGGCGAGAACAGCAACTTGAACAACAACTATGGGGTATGTCCAGCTTTCTATGAAATTAAGGGGGATAGTACAAAAGTCTATAACGAAAAGATATAGAAAACAAGTATTTTCCACATCTTATGTGATAAGATAAAATATGCTTATGAATGTTAACAAAAATTAGTAAAATTAGATTTTGATTTGGAAGTTGGAGTTATAGATCCAGTATTAATAAGAAATAGTTACAGTGGACATTTAAAGTATGGAATTTGTAACTTTTCATATAGTAGATAATAATTGACTTGGAAAATTCATTTTAAAAGTGTAATAAAAATGTATTTTTTATTCATAATATAAATATATAAATTGCAAAAAATATGAGGTGTTTTAGTTATGAATGAAAAGTATTTGAATTTTAGAACTGATATGGCAGATGAAAGAGTGGATACGTACAAAAAAGTAAAAAATGTATCAGAAGTAGATGGAATAAAAGTAGAAACCAAGAATAAAGATGGAATAATCACAACTGTTGTAGAAGTTTTAAATGAACAAGGAAAGGAAGCATTAAAAAAAGAGATAGGTAAATACATAACGATTGAAATTGCAGATTTGAGTAAGCTTGAAAAAGAAAATAACGATGAAGTGAGTATTATTCTTGGAGAAAAAATAAAAGAACTTATAGGTGAAGATAATGCAAAATCGATACTTGTTGTAGGGCTTGGAAATGAGGCTGCTACTCCAGATGCTTTAGGACCAAAAGTTACAAAAGAAGTAAATATAACAAGACACATTATAAATTTTGCTAAAGAGTTTGTAGAACCTAATACTAGGTCTATTTCTGCAATTGCACCTGGGGTACTAGGTACAACAGGTATAGAAACATCCGAAATAATATTTTCAATAGTAGAAAAAATAAAACCAGATATAATAATTGCAATAGATAGTTTAGCTTCAAGTAGCATTCACAGAATTGGGAATACAATTCAATTAAGTAATACTGGGATTACTCCTGGAGCTGGAGTTAGGAATAGAAGAGAAGGCTTAAATGAAAATACTTTAGGCGTTCCGGTTATTGCGATAGGCGTGCCAACAGTTGTTGATATGGCAACAATTACAAATGAAGCTATAGATAAGATGTTAGATAGTGCAAAAAGTGAAATCAAAGAATTTAGTGATAAGATAACGGAGAAGAAAAAAATAGAAAGTATATTTGAATACTTAGAAAAAGATACTAGATATGATATGATAGCTAATATATTAAATACAGAAAATTATATTGTAACGCCAAAAGAGGTAGATGAGGTTATAGATGAAATGTCTGCTATTATAGCTTGCGGAATAAATAAAGCAGTATAGAAATATTTAAAAATAATGTAAGAAAATTTCTTTTTTTACATTATTTTTTCTTTTGGTTGATTTTTATCTTAATTTATTGTAGAATACAGGTGTAGAAACATTTCATCTAAATAATAATTGGGGGAATAGAAAATGAAAAAAAACATTAAGTTAAAAAAAATTAAAAGCATTTTACTAAGCTTGGTATTTGTAATATCAGTAGTGCTTAGTACAAATTGCATTTATGGAGCAAATGAAGCTCAAAATGTCGGAGAAATATTTGATGTTAAAGTATCAGATAAGGTGTATAAAGAAAGTGAACAAACTACACCTTCGTATTTACCATATATAAAATTTGTATCAGATAGAATGATAATTGATAAAGAATTAGAAAAATCCGGAATAAGTTTTGCAAATAAATCAATAGAAGTTAATTCATATACTAAAGGTATGCAAATAATGTTTTCTTCAGATAGCATTAGAGTAAATTCAAATATGAACTCTGGAGTGTTACTATCAAATGGAGATATAGTAATTGACTCTGAAATAAATAATACTATGATTTTAATATCATCAGGAAAAATTACATTAACTGAAAATGCTAAAATAGATGATGATTTAATAATCGTAGGAAATGAATTAGAAGTAAAAGGAAATGTACTAGGAAGTATACTTGGTACAGTTACTAAAGTAAATATTAGTGGAACTGTAACAAAAGATTTAAGAGTGGAAACAAATGATATATCGTTTACTAATAATGAAAATGTTAAAGGAAATATATACTTAAAAACATATAATGAAAATTTAAATATTAAAGATAAATATCCATCTGCTACTATTGATTTACAAAAAGTAGAAAGAAAAAATAATTTTACTTTTGGTAGTATTATTAGCATGCTATTTACATCATTAATTCTTGCAATAGTATATATTGTGGTAAATAAAATATGCAAGAAAAATGTATTTTGGGAATTTACAAATAAAGTTAAGAAAAATACAACAGCAGTTATTATAAGTGGAATATTATTATTACTTGCATCTTTCCCAGCTATTATGATACTTATACTTTTATCAGTGGTTGGATTTGGTGTAATAGCAATGCCTGTAATTATTGTGTATATTGCATTCTTAATTGTTGTATATATGCTAAGCACATTCATTTTAGGAAGTGTTGTATATAGTTATGTAAAAGAAAAATATATAAAAACTGGTGGAACAGGAACAGATCTTTTAGGAGCTTTTGGAACATTTTTAGTTCTTAGCGTATTAACTAAAATACCATTTGTAGGGACTTATCTAGCATTCTTTATGTATATACTTTCTATTGGCATGGTATTTTCACTAGTATTAAAAGATAAAAATAAAAAAGAAGAATAGACTAAAAAATTTTATCGTTATGATGTTAATAAAATAATACTAGATAAGAATTTCTTGGGGGATATAAAAAATGGAAGATTGGTATAATTTAACAGAGGAAGAATGTTTAAAAAAAGAAGAAACTTCATATAAAGAGGGCTTAAGTGAAGAAGAGGCAAAAAAAAGATTAGCAAAAGATGGTTTTAATAAGTTAAAAGAAACTAAAAGAAAGAGTTTCTTAGTAAAACTATTAGAACAGTTTAAAGATGTTATGCTAATTATATTAATAATTTCAGCTGTTCTTTCTGCAATAGTATCAGTAAGAACAGGTGAACCTCTAACCGATACTATAATCATATTGTTTGTAGTATTACTTAATGCAATACTTGGAGTACTGCAAGAAAGCAAGGCTGAAAAAGCTATTGAAGCATTAAAACAGATGTCACTACCATATATAAAAGTAAGAAGAGATGGAACTGTCAAAAGTGTAAAGACAGAAGAACTAGTATGTGGAGATATTGTTCTTTTGGAAGCAGGAGATTACGTGCCTGCAGATATGAGGATAATAAAAAATCATAGTATAAGAGTTGAAGAGGCAGCTCTTACAGGTGAGTCAGTTCCTATTGACAAAAGTGATAAAAAAATTGATGATAAAGAAGTGGCTTTAGGTGATAGAATAAATATGCTATATTCTGGAAGCAATGTGGTATATGGAAGAGCTGAAGCTGTAGTTGTTGCTACAGGTATGAATACAGAACTTGGAAAAATAGCAGAAGCTATATCAACGCAAAAGATTGAAATTACTCCATTACAAAAGAAAATAAATGAACTTAGTAAAGTACTAAGCATAATAGTAGTAATTATTACTATTGTAATGTTTGTAGTAGGATTTTTACAAGGAAATCCTATATTAGATGTGTTTATGCTAGCAATATCATTAGCAGTAGCCGCAATACCCGAGGGACTTTCAGCAGTTATAACAATAACTCTTGCAATAGGTGTACAAAAAATGGCAAAAGAAAATGCTATTGTAAGGAAACTTTCATCTGTAGAAGCCCTAGGTGCAACTGAGGTTATTTGTTCAGATAAAACAGGTACACTTACACAAAACAAGATGACATTAAGAAAAATATATTTAGATAATGAAGTATATGACGTATCAGATATTCAAAATAAAAAGGAATTTGAACAGAAATGCCAAATAAATAAAGAAGACTTTGCAATACTTTCTAATATAATGATGTTTTGCAATGATACAAAATTTGGTGAAGCCAATGGTGCTATTGTTACAATAGGTGATCCTACTGAAACAGCACTTATCGATTTTTTAAACAAGTTAGAACTTGATAAAGAAGCTTTTGATATAACATATAAAAGGGTAGATGAATTACCTTTTGATTCAACAAGAAAAATGATGACAACAGTTAATGAGTTCGAAAATAGCTATTTTTACTCTACTAAAGGAGCTGTTGAGGCAATACTTAAAAATTGCGATAGAATATTAATTAATGGAAAAGTTGAAAACTTAACAGAAATTAAAAAAGAGGAAATACTAAAAAGTAACCTTGATATGGCTAAACAAGCATTAAGAGTACTTGCTTTTGCATATAAAATTCAGGATAAAAAGCATGGAATAGAAAAAGAAGAGAAAAATTTAATATTTGCAGGGCTTGTTGCAATGATAGACCCACCTAGAAAAGAAGCTAAAAGGGCAGTAGAAAGATGTTTTAATGCTGGAATGATACCAGTTATGATTACAGGAGATAATATTGATACAGCAAAAGCTATAGCTAAAGAACTAGGAATATTAAAAGAAGATATGGAAGCTGTAACTGGTGCACAGATAGATAAAATGTCCGATGAGGAATTGGTAAAAAGAGTAAATAAGATAAGAGTATATGCTAGGGTATCACCTGAAAATAAAATAAGGATAGTTAAAGCTTGGAAGAAAAATGGAAAAACTGTTGCAATGACTGGTGATGGCGTAAATGATGCACCAGCATTAAAAGGAGCAGATATAGGTATAGGAATGGGAATAACAGGAACTGAGGTTTCAAAAAGTGTTTCTAGTATGGTGCTTGCAGATGATAATTTTGCAACAATTGTAGTGGCGATTAAAGAGGGAAGAAGAATATACAATAATATTCAAAACGTAATAGCGTATTTACTTGCATCTAATTTAGCAGAAATATTAATTGTATTTTTCTCGACATTATTTAATTTTACAATTCTCTTACCTATTCAAATATTATGGATAAATTTAGTAACTGATACAATACCTGCAATAGCCCTAGGTTTTGAAAAAGAAGAAAAAAATATTATGAGACAAAAACCAAGAAAGGCAAGTGAAAGCTTATTTACTCCTTTCTTGATAGCTAGAATTGTAATTCCTGGTATCATAAAAGCTATAGTTATTTTCGCTTTATATTTTATTGTAAGCAGAAATTATAATCATGAAATAGCAATGGGAGCTACATTTATAACATTATCAACAATAGAAATACTTTTCTCTTTTATATGTAGATCAGATAAGAAATCTATATTTAAAATTGGACTTCTTTCAAATATGCCAATGGTATTTTGTGTTGTTGGAACAATACTTTTACAAACAGTTATAGTACTTACTCCTGCTCTTGCTTCACTTTTGTCAGTGCCAGTAATTCCAGCGAGAGTTCATGGTATTATTATAGTAATAAGCATATTTACAATAGCTTTATTTGAGGTTATTAAACTATTACTTGCTGAAATTTTCTTTAAGAAAAAAGCATAATTTAAAAAATTAAAGCATAGGTTATACTATATAGAAAGAAGGTATAACCTATGTTTGATAATATAAGAAAAATGTTGTTTGGAAACAATATGAATAATAGAAATAATATGTTTTTTAGAGGAAATAGGAATGCATATAGATGTACATATAATCTTGTAAATTTTGAACAAGCTAAAAATATGATAGAGACAAATAATGTTTATTTAATAGATGTTAGAACAAAGCCAGAGTATGATTTTATGCATATAAAGAATGCTATAAATATTCCAGTTGATGAGATAAGCAAAAGAATATCAGAGCTTGATACAGGAAAAGATATAATGGTATATTGCGCCAGCGGTTCACGTAGTAAAAACGCTATACAAATACTAAATTCTTTAGGATATAACAATATATACATATGGGAATACGGTGCCTTAGCAACGTTTCCATATAGAGAATTAATAGAATATGGTGAAAAAAAGAATTAGTTTAATTGTATAGAAGGAGAACGTGAAAAAGGCATGTTAAAACATATAAAGGAACAAGAATTTGAAAAAGAGATAAGTAGCGGAATTAATATAGTTAATTTTTATGCTTCTTGGTGTGGACCTTGTTTAATACTTGACCAAACTTTAGAAGAGTTATCAAATAGTAGAGCTGGATATAACATATTAAAAATAGATGTGGATGAAAACAAAAAAATAGTTGATAGCTTAGGTGTTGATACAGTGCCTAGTTTGTATATATACAAAGATGGTAAGTTTATAGATAAAAAAATAGGCTGTATTTCAAAAAAAGACTTAATAGAGTTTATAGAAGAAAAGATTAAATAAAGAAAATATAAAAAGATAATAAAAAAATATATATGGTGTATAACACTGCAAAATAGCATTTGTATATCAATGTAACCAAAATGTAATACAAATGTTATTTTTTTGTAGTTGATTTTATACTAATTATTATATATAATTAACTCGTAAGAAAGGTAATTTTAACAAAAGAGGTGAATATTATGGAGAAAAAAGGATTTTGGGCAAACGAATGGGACTTGTTTTTAAAAGATATGCAAGAACTTGGCGAATTTTGTTTACAACCAATAGAAATTACTGTTCCATGGCAAAGTAAAAATGCGCAAATGTTAAGACCTACTGCTGATGAAATAGAACAAAAAGCAGATAGCAATGATAGTATGGGATTCTGGCAAAGAGAATGGGCATTATTTAAACAAGATTTAAATAACGCTAAAGAGTTTTTAACTCAACCAGTAACTTTTAAATAGAAATGAAAAAAGAGACATAAATTTTATGTTTCTTTTTTTTACCATATATTAAAATTATGTAAAATACAAATTGAAATTGGGACTATATTAAAAGAAAAAGAACTATAAAAGCATATATTGTAATAAAAATGTAATAAAAATATAATAAAAATGCTATTGTATTTTATTTTGGCTTTTTGTATAATATTGTTAAAATAATAGAGTTATTATTTGTACAAAAGAGGTGTTTATATGTTTGAATTTTGGAAAAACGAATGGAAATTGTTTTTAGAAGATATAAATTCAGTAAAAAATGGATTTATGAAAATATTTGGATTAAAGAAAGATTATTTAATGCTTGAAGAAGCAAATCAAGAACAACAAGAGGTTAATTTAGATTCTCAAGAGCAAGCAACTTTAAATTTAGATCCACAAATGCAAATGCAAGCTGATGAAGGATTAAATCAACCTGTTTTCAAATATGAACCAGATGCAATAGATAATAAAGTGGTAGCATATTTTGGAGAAAATATTGAAGAGTTAAGACAAAATGTTAGTGGAGATAAAACTCAACATGAAATATTAAGAGATTATGCACAATTTTTCAAACCATATACTGAAGAGCAAGAAATGTGTAATAGTGCTTTTAGAAAATACTATGACAGACATGCGTTAAAATTCGCTACTGAAGAATTACCAATAGAACAAGCTAGAATAGTACAAAACAATGTAGACTTGTTTATAAAAGGACAAGAAGTATTTGGAGAGAATGGTCAATTTATTGACTCAAGAGTAGATACTTTATTTGAAAAAATGGGTATGGAAAAAGTTAATAAAGTTGTAGATATATTATATGATAATGCTGATCAAGGTGTAAATACTCAAGGCGAAAGACTTTTTGCAGAAGTTATAACTCATATGGTTGACAATGGTATAAAATTTGATAAAAACAAAGACATTATGGATCCAATAAAACTTGTACTTGAAGAAAAATTAAATGATGTACATGCTTCTCTTAGAAGCCATGAAGATTGGAACGAAGAGTATCAATCATTACTTTCACAAGAAAGAAAATATCTATATGCTCTAAATAGAATTGAGCAATATGAAACAGAAAAAAGAATTTCTGAATTTGAAGAAAAATTAAATGATTTAGAAGCAATTTAATATTGCTAAATAATAAAGTGTAAAAGCCCGCTACTGATATATAACGTAACGGGTTTTTCTAATTATATATTTAACTATAAATTACAGATTCCTATACCAAAAATAGGTATTGAAATTTGTAGCTTTATGTGTTATAATGTCTACATATCTATATATTATATATTAGTAGATATTATATTTTTAAAAAGGAGAGAATTATATGAAATGTATTTTATTATGTGCTGGATATGCAACTAGATTATTTCCACTCACTGAAAATTTTCCAAAAGCTTTACTTGAAGTTGGAGGAAGAGCTATTCTTGACTATACTTTAGATAAAGTAAATGAGATAGATGAAATAGATGAAATATATTTAGTTACTAATGCAAAATATACACCACATTTTGAAAAATGGGCAAAAGAAAAGGGAAATGTTAAACCTATAACAGTGTTTAATGATGGAACTACAAATAATGATGATAGATTAGGAGCTATTGGTGATATTGAATTTACAATAGAAAATGCTAAAATAGATGATGATATTTTAGTACTTGCAACAGATAATTTATTTGATTTTAAATTAATAGACTTCTTTAATTTTTATAAAACAAAAAATGCACCATCTGTTTGTGTAAGAGAAGAAAGCGATATCAATCTTTTAAAAAGAGTTGGAGTTGCTAAACTTGATGAAGATATGAGAATAACAGACTTTGAAGAAAAGCCTGCTGAACCAAAAAGTAAATATGCTGTTTATGCTGAATATATTTATCCTAGAGAAGTGTTACCTGAAATAAAAAAATATCTTGAAGAAGGTAATTCATGTGATGCACCAGGAAATCTAGTAGCATATATGTATAAAAAAATGCCAACATATGCATATGCATTTGAAGGTGAATGTTATGATGTTGGAACACATGATGCATTAGCTTTAGTTAATGAATTATATAGTAAATAATTGGTTGATATATGTAGCAAGCATATAAAAAGTAGGGAAAAATATGAATATAAGTAGAATTTCACGTAGTATAATTGTAGTAATATTTGTAATATTTATTATATTTTTAAGTTTCTTAAATATATCTAACTTGTTTAATGGAGGTAGAGATGTTGGTACTACTTCAACATCTCTCCTTTTAAAGGTTGGATTTGTTTTTGCGGTCATTTTATTTACTTTTATATATATGTATATAAAAGATAAGTTATATAAAAAACACGTAAAAAGAAAATTGTCTTTTATATATAGATATATTTATATAATTTTAGTATTACTTGGCACTAGTTTGTTTTCAATTAAAAGTGCAATGCCAAGTTTTTCAGATAGTAAAATGATTTTTCATATATCTGTTTCAATTATAACTGCTTTTATTATTAAAAAAATAATATTCAATGTATCAAAGAGTGACATATTATCTGTATTTGGAATGTTTATTTATACAATGTTTCCAAACGTTAATGCAAATACTGAAATATATGTGTCAGCTATGATTTTTAATATGTTTTTCTTAAGTTCAATACTTATACTTCAAATTTTAATAGACGAGTTAAAACAAAAAGGAGTAAAAACAAATAAGTATATAATTGAAACTGTAGTTTTTGGAGTACTTGCAGGTATTACAACATTACTTGGAATAAGTGTATTTGCTTGGATAGTTATAATTTTGCTTACAATATTTATAACATATAATTTAGATAATACACATATTAATTTTCCTAAAAAATTTATGGCTTCACTTACTCAAAGTAAACGCGAAAGCTTGTATAAAATTGAAAGAATAAATATAAACAAATTAATAGTAGTGATTTTACTTTCCATTGTTTTAATATTAATAATTAATTTTATGGGAAGAATAATACTTGATAAACTTTCAAATAATGTACATTTGAATTTCGTTATATCTCAAATTGAAGATGTAAAAATTTCAGAAGTATTCTCTAAAGATTTTAATATCAAAGAGATTGCAAGAAGTTTAATAAATAAAGCAAATGTATATTTATTATCAGCTCCAAGATTTTATTTATGTGTGTATGTATACATACTATTTATGGAAGCGTTAGCATTTTTCTTGCATAGAAGATATGATACTAAATCAACACTTATGAAATTAATTTTAATAGTACTTTTTGTTATGGTTTCAGTATTTGATTTAAATATATATTATTTTTCACCAGTATTTACTGTGCTTAGTATTTTAATAGCTATTGTTAATACTTCAAATATATATTTAAATAGAGAAGAAAGAATAAAAATGTTAGTTGCATAAGTTTAAGTAAGAATTACTATATTAAAATGTAAAATATAAAAATAAATATAAGGAAGGTGGATTTAAATTGGCATATTATTCAGAAGATTTAATCGAAGAAGTAATATCACAAAATGATATCGTAGATGTTATATCTGAATATGTTGCTCTTAGAAAAAGTGGCAGAAACTTCATGGGACTTTGCCCTTTTCATAGAGAAAAGACACCTTCTTTTTGTGTGTCTATGGATAAGCAAATATTCAAATGCTTTGGATGTAGTGAGGGTGGAAATGTTATATCATTTATTATGAAAATTGAAAACCTTGACTTTTGGGATAGTGTAGAATATTTAGCAGAAAGAGCACATATTGACCTTGAAAGATATGAGGTAAAATCATCATATAAAGGTGCAAATAAAATTAACGAAAATAGAAAAGACTTGAAAGAAACACTGTTTAGAATAAATAAAGAAGTAGGTATATATTATCATAATAACTTAGTAGAAGAATTAAACTCTAAATCAAGCAGAGTAAAAGATTATGTTAAAAAAAGACAATTTGATATAAATACTTTAAAAAAATTTGGTATAGGTTATGCAACAGGTAGAGTACCTCTTTATGAACATTTGAAAAGTTTAGGATTTAAGGATGAAGAAATATTTAAAACTGGAATAATATTGAAAAATGAACGTGGAAAAATATATGATAGATTCTTTAATAGATTGATGTTCCCTATATTTGACGTAAGAGATAGAATAATTGCATTTGGAGGAAGAGTTTTAGATAATTCTTTACCAAAGTATGTAAATTCACCTGAAAATGATATATATTTTAAAGGAAAAAACTTGTATGCTTTAAATTTTGTCAAAAGAGAAAAACTTGACAATATTATAATTGTTGAAGGTTATATGGATGCAATAGCTCTTCAAAAATCTGGATTTACAAATGCAGTTGCATCATTAGGTACAGCTCTTACAGAAAATCAAGCCCGCCTTATAAAAAAATATACAGATAATGTAATTATAGGGTATGACCAAGATGGTGCTGGACAAGCGGCAACATTAAGAGGACTAGATATATTAGTTTCTAAAGGACTAAAAGTCAAAGTTTTAATACTAGACAGACAAGACGTAAAAGATCCGGATGAATATATAAATAAATATGGAAAAGAGAGATTTAAAAATTGTATAGATAATAGTATATCTCTTGTAGAATTTAAGATTTCAAAATTAGAAAAAGACTTAAATGAAAATGATATAGATTCAAAAATAAATTTCTTAACTCAAGCTGCTAATATTTTAGCAAGAATTGATAACACCATCGAAAGAGAAGTGTATATAGATAAGATTGCTAAAAAATATAACATGGGAACAGGACCTATTTTACAAGAAGTTGAAAAAAGAATTAAAAAAGTAGAAGGAAATCAAGTAGTAATAGATGTACAGAGCATAAATAGAAAAATGCAAATGGTAACTGATATAAAAAAAAGACAAGAGCAATATATTATGGCCTTGCTACTTAGTAAAGATAAAAAAATTCAAAAAGATATTATAGAACAAATAACAATTGATGATATTCATGATGAAAATGTAAAAAAGGTATATGAGTTTTTGTTGAACTTATCTAAAGAGTATGATATAAATAAAGTAGATATTTTAACTAAAGTAAAAGATAATGAGCTTATGAAAGAAATTACAGATATAATGTATTTGGATATTTCTGGAGCAGATAAAGAAAAACTGTTAAGTGATGTATTAAAAGTAAAGCAAAAGGAAAAACTATATTTAAGAAGAGATGAAATCTTTAAAAGATTAGATCAAGATATTTCAAAAGATGAACGAGAAATTTTGCAACTTGAACTTAACCAAATTATTTTAGAGATATCTAAATTAAAAAAGTAATAATTTTAAAATTGTAAATATTAAAGGAGATTTTAAATGGAAAAGGAAAAAAAGGATAAAAAAGAAGTAGTTAAAGCTAGTGAGGATAAAAAAGAAAAAAAAGCTAAAAAAGATGTTCAAGAAAAGGACATTAAAGAAACAAAAAAAGTTGTAAAAAGTACAGAAGCAGAAAGTAAATTTACAAAAGAGCAAAAAGAAAAGGTAAAAGAATTCGTTAAAAAAGCTTTAGAAAAAAATAGTGTTACATACAAAGAGATGGTAAAGTTCATTGATGATCAAAATTTCACACCAGAACAAACTTCTAAAATATATGATGAACTAGCAAAGGTAAATTTGAACATAATACTTGACGCTGAAAAAGAGAAAAACAAGAAACAAAATGTAGATTTACTTGCAAAGTTTCCTCAAGAAGTTGAAAATGGTGATTTAGATGATGCAGATCTAGATGTAGATAAGTTGCCAAATGAAGATGTGGCAAGTATGGCAGAACTTGATATAGAACCAAATCTTGAAGATATAACAGAAATAGAAAAAGATATTTTACTTGAAAATGATGTAAAAAATATGGACTTTGTTGATACTATAAATGTTGACGACCCTGTTAAGATGTTTTTAAAAGAAATAGGAAAAATTCCTCTTTTAACATATGAACAAGAAAATGACCTTGCTGAAAGAATGGTAAATGGTGATAACGAGGCAAAAAAACAACTTATAGAATCAAACTTAAGACTTGTTGTAAGTATAGCTAAAAAATATATTGGTCGTGGAATGCATTTTCTTGATCTTATTCAAGAAGGTAATTTAGGCCTTATTAAAGCAGTAGATAAATTTGACCAGTCTAAGGGATATAAATTTAGTACATATGCTACATGGTGGATAAGACAAGCAATTACAAGAGCTATTGCAGATCAAGCAAGAACAATTAGAATACCAGTTCATATGGTTGAAACAATTAATAAATTAATAAGAACATCAAGACATTTACTTCAAACTCTAGGTAGAGAGCCAACTTCAGAAGAAATTGCAGCAGAACTTGAAATGCCAGTTGAAAAAGTAAGGGAAGTTCTAAAAGTTGCACAAGAGCCAATATCTTTAGAAACTCCTGTTGGTGAGGAAGATGAAAGTAATCTTGGAAACTTTATACCAGATGACGATGCACCATCACCATCTGAACAAGCTGCAGATGTACTTTTAAGAGAACACATAGAAGAAGTAATGCAAACATTAACTCCAAGAGAAGCAAAAGTTTTAAAATTGAGATTTGGACTTCAAGATGGAAGAATGAGAACATTAGAAGAAGTTGGAAAAGAATTCATGGTTACTCGTGAGAGAATTAGACAAATTGAAGCAAAGGCGTTAAGAAAATTAAGACATCCAAGTAGAAGCAAAAGATTAAAAGATTTTATGAATAGTGAAAATTAAAAGTAATAGCTAGTGGGAAGCACTAGCTATTACTTTTTTCTTAAGATCTACAAATCAAATAATTTGTAGAATTTATTCCAGATGTTATAGATAAAGAAATTGTCTTAGAAAATCTTAAGATACCTGTTAAGTAATCTTTGAATTCCAAACCGAGCATTTTAAGTGAATATGAAGAAATTTTTTCTCCATCGTATGTTGAAATAGAGAAAAAATACATATTTTTTCCATCTTCATAAACTTTAGCAAAATTTGATTGCAAGATTTTTTCCCATGCTTTTGGAAAATTCAAAAAAAACTTTTCGTCAGTAGGTTCTAAAAAAATCAGTTTACTTTCAGGCATTATACAATTATGTTGATACACTGTATTTTTAGCTATTTTTGAAATAGCTTCTTGAATTTGATAATTAGGCATAATTAGCCCTCCTTTAAAAAATTATATTTATTAATATATAATGTATAAAATATTTAGTATACATAATATAACATATTTTGAATAATATGTCAACTTTTATGACAATATTCTTCCAAATATGCCATTATATGATATAAATACTAAATTATTTTATTTTTAATTGTTTGCCAGGAATTATTAGATAACCGTACTTATGCTTAAAATTTTTAATTATCATAGAAACTGCTGTGTTATTTTCTAAAAATTCTAATAAAAAGTTTTCTAAGTTTGAGATCTCTATAACAACATTATATGAGGAGATGCTTTTAGAAGTTAAATTAAAAGTGGTAATTAAAACATCTATGCTATAACTATGCCTTTTAAATATTAACTCCATTTTTTCTTTTAGTAGTATCTCCCATATGTTGATGTTTTTTGTCGAAGTAATATACCGAGCAGGTAGTGTAAACATATAAACTTCTTTTAATTTAAATAGAGAACTTAAGATACAAGTTGGTATAATATTAATATTCAAATCATTTTCCCCCTTTATAATTATATATTTAGAATTAAATTCTAAGATACAAGGAATACGTAATCTCACTAATAATATGTATATTCATATGATAAATTTTAATACCTAGATTATAAAAAAAGATATTTGAGAACAAATTATCTTTATTTATGGCAAATATTATTAATATATATTGACAAAGGTAAAAAAAAGTTGTATAATAGTCAAAGAAAGTCAAAGTTAAAAAGAGGCGATTAAAATGAAATTATCAGATTTAATAGAAGAATATATTAGAGATTGTATAAAAGACACAAATGAATTAGAGTTAAGAAGAAGCGATTTAAGTCGTATGTTTAATTGTGTTCCATCTCAAATCAATTACGTTATATCTACAAGGTTTGTTCCAGAAATGGGCTTTTATGTTGAAAGTAGAAGAGGTGGCGGAGGATATATTAAAATAATTAAAAAAGATATGTCTGACGAAAGTGAACTTGCAACTTTAATTGACAAGATTGGTAGCAAATTGTCACAAAGTGTCGTAGATGTTTACCTTAAAGATTTTGTAAGTTATAATATATTAGATGAAGACAAAGCTAAAATGATAAAAGTGGCAGTCTCAGATAAGAGTTTGGAAAAAGTTGATAAATTAATACGCAATGACGTAAGAGCTGATATTTTTAAAAATCTCGTTATAAATATATTAAATTAATTAAAAGAATAAATTAAGTAAAAAGGAGTGATTATTATGAAATGTCAAAGTTGTGGAAAAAGAGAAGCTACAGTAAGATATTCAGAGAGCATAAATGGAAAAAAACATGAGTATTACCTTTGTGAAAATTGTGCAAATAAAATGGGTGTAGGAGATTTTTCAAGTATATTTTCTCCTATGTTTGTTTCAATTCCTGAATTTTTTAAAGATACAAAATTACCTGAAACTTTAGTATGTCCAAAGTGTGGATATACATTAGATGATTATTCTAAAACTGGTATGTTTGGATGTGAAGAATGCTATAACACATTTGAAGACACTTTAGATGAATTATTTTTAAAATTTCACGGAAAGAATAGACATATTAAGTTAAATAAAAATAATAAAGTAAATGTTGATAGCCAAAAAAGTTATATTAAAGAATCAAAAGAAGAAAATATTGATAATTTAAAAGAAAAAATAAAGGAACTAGTAAAAGCTGAAAAATACGAAGAAGCAGCTATAATTAGAGATAAAATAAAAGAATTAGAAAAAAATCAAAATAAAGACTAAATGAAAAAAGAGGGGGAAATTAAAATGTGGTATAACGAAGTATCAAAAGATTCAGATGTTGTTATTTCTTCAAGAATAAGATTTGCAAGAAATATAAAAGGTTATAGATTTCCTGTTATAATGAGTAATAAAGAAAGAAAAGAAATTATAGATATTCTTGAAAATAGTATAGATAAGAAAAAATACAAGTTACTTAAAATGCAGGATATAGATGATGTAACAAAATTAAGTCTTATGGAAAAACATATAATATCTAAAGAATTTGTAGAAGATGAACTAGGAGCCATTATCACAAATGAAGATAGTTCAGTAGTTGCTATGGTAAATGAGGAAGACCATTTAAGAATACAAGCATTCTCTGCTGGTTTTAATATAGATAAGTGCTATAAAGATTTAACTTGTTTTACAGATAGTTTAGGAGAAAAAGTAGAATATATAAAAAATGAAAAATATGGATATATAACATCTTGTCCAACGAACGTTGGAAGTGGTATGAGAGTGTCAGTTCTTTTACATCTTCCAGCATTAGCAAGGGTAGGTCTTTTAAATAAGTTATTAGATCAAGCCGCAAGTATAGGTGTATCAGTTAGAGGGCTATATGGAGAAAATACAAGTGGTGATGGATATATGTATCAGATATCAAACCAAAAAACACTTGGAATGAGTGATGAAAATATTATATCCGGAATTAAAGCTATAATTACATCAATTGTTGAACAAGAAAGAAAAGCAAGAGAAGTATTAAAAAATGGGAATATTCAATTTGAAGATGAGATATTTAGAGCGTATGGAATACTTAAAAATTCTAGAGTAATATCACAAGACGAAGCTGTAAAGCTTTTATCAAAAGTAAGGCTTGGAGTGAGTATAGATATGATTAAAGATGTTTCACTCCAAAAAATCCAAGAAATAATGATAAATATATTATCAAATACACTAAAATTAAATGAAAAACAAGACTTGTCAAGACAAGAAGAATTAGTAAAAAGAGCTAAATATATAAGAGAGGAGTTGAATTAATATGTATGAATTTACAGGAAGAGCAAGTAGAGTATTAGAAATTGCAAGAGAATTTGCAATAGGAAATAATTATTCTTTTATAGGAACAGAGCATATTCTTTATGGCTTAGTTGCCGAAGGAGAAGGTTTAGCTTGTAAAATACTTACAAGCCAAGGCTTAACTAAAGAGTATGTTGAAGGTGAAATACTAAAAATAGATGGAATTATGAATACACTAGATAGTGAACCTGAACTTACTCCAAGAGCTAAAAGAATAATAGAAAATAGTAGTAGAGAGTCTAAAAGAATGGGTCAAAACTACGTAGGAACTGAACACATATTACTATCACTTATGAGAGAGATAGATAGTGTGGCAGTAAGAATTTTGATTGATGCAAATATTGACCCACAAAGAATATTTGCTGAGATTTTAAAACTTTTAAGTGAAGATTCACCATTTTCGTTATATAATGATGAATCAAATGAAAAAAATATGGGAGCAAATAATACCCCTACACTTAATCAATATGGAAAAGATTTAACAGCTTTAGCTAGTGAAGGAAAAGTTGATCCTGTTATTGGCAGAAGTAGTGAAATACAAAGAATTATAGAAATACTAAGCAGAAGAACAAAGAATAATCCAGTATTAATAGGTGAACCAGGTGTAGGTAAAACTGCGGTAGTCGAAGGTCTAGCACAAATGATTGTAGATGGAAAAGTACCTGAAATATTAAAGTCAAAAAGAGTGGTTTCACTTGATATGTCATCTATGGTAGCCGGAGCAAAATATAGAGGTGATTTTGAAGAAAGACTTAAAAAATCACTTCAAGAAATAAAAAAATGCGGAAATGTAATTCTGTTTATAGATGAAATGCACACTATAATTGGTGCAGGTGCAGCAGAAGGTGCAATGGATGCTGCAAACATTTTAAAACCTCTTTTATCAAGGGGAGAAGTGCAAATAATAGGTGCAACTACTTTAAATGAATATAGAAAAAATATAGAAAAAGATAGTGCACTAGAAAGAAGATTTCAAAGTGTATTAATTGATGAACCAAATGCAGAAGATACTGTAAAGATATTAAAAGGCTTAAAAGATAAATATGAGGCTCATCATAAGGTAAAAATAACTGATGAAGCTATTAAAGAAGCAGTTGCTATGTCTATAAGATATATAAACGATAGATATTTACCAGATAAAGCAATCGATTTAATTGATGAAGCTTGTTCTAAGGTAAAACTAAAAACTGTAACTATGCCAAAAGGAATAAAAGAACTTGAGAAAAAGAAAGATATTCTTTCAAAAGAAAAAGAAGAAGCTATAATTTCTCAAGACTTTGAAAAGGCTGCCAAAGTAAGAGATGAAGAAAAGAAATTAAAAGAAGAAATTGCAAATAAAAAATCTGAATGGGAGAAAAAAGAAAAGAAAAAAGAAGCTTCTATTTCTAAAGAAGATATTTGCGATGTCGTTTCAAACTGGACAAAAATACCTGTTTCAAAACTTACAGAAACTGAAAGTGAAAAGCTAAGAAAACTAGATGAAACTTTAAAGAAAAGAGTTATTGGTCAAGATGAAGCTGTTGAAGCTTTAGCTCGTGCTATAAAAAGAGCAAGAGTGGGACTTCAAGATGAGAAAAGACCAATAGGTTCATTTATGTTACTTGGTCCAACGGGTGTAGGTAAAACAGAACTTACAAAAGCCTTAGCAGAAAATTTATTTGGTGATGAAAATGCAATGATAAGATTGGATATGTCTGAGTATATGGAACCTCATAGTGTATCAAAACTTATTGGTTCGCCACCTGGATATGTAGGTTATGATGATGGTGGTCAACTTACAGAACAAGTAAGACGTAAACCATATAGCATAATATTATTTGATGAAATAGAAAAAGCACATCCTGATGTATTTAACATGTTGTTACAAATACTAGAAGATGGTAGACTTACTGATTCAAATGGTAGAGTAGTAAGCTTTAAAAATACAGTTATAATTATGACTTCTAATACAGGAGCAAGAAACATTGTAGAAAGAAAACAATTAGGTTTCGTAAGCAAACAAAAGGCAGAAGAAGATTACGAAAAGACAAAAGAGGAAGTTATGTCTGAACTTAAAAAAATGTTTAGACCTGAATTTTTAAATAGATTAGATGAGATAATCGTATTTAAAAAGCTAGATACTGAATCTATAGAAAAGATAACTTCACTTATGCTTGATAAGTTTAAAAAACGTGTTGAAAAGAAGAATATGAAGATTACAATATCTGACGACGTTATAAAATACATAGCTAAAGTAGGATATGATGAAACTTATGGAGCAAGACCTTTAAGACGTGCTATTCAAAGTAATATTGAGGATAAATTCGCAGAGGCCATTTTAGATAAAAAAATAAAAGAAAAAGATAATGTTCAAATTTCTTTAAAAGATGGAAAAATTACAGTAGAAAAAATAAAATAAAAAATAAAATAAAAAAATATATATATTGAATATAGTTATTTTTTGTGATATATTATAAATATAGATGGAGGTAGTTTAAAATGGAATTTAAGAAAAAAGTAACAGAAATATCTAAAATAGTTGGTAAAACAGCAACAGATACATATAATACAGTTGCAGATAAATCAGGAAAATTTATTGCTGATACTAAACTAAAACTTGCTATTGCTGATAAAGAATCAGATATAGTAAAAACGTATGAGGAAATGGGTAAGTCTATCTATGATTCATACAAAGCAGGTGAAGAAGTAGGAAAGGTTTTTACAAAAGAGTGTAAAAAGATTGACAAAGCTATAAAAGAGATTGACGAGATGAATAAAAAAATATTATACAATAAAGGACTTAGAACTTGTGCAAACTGTGGAGAAACAATAGAGCTTGAATCAGCTTTTTGTGCAAACTGTGGAACAAAACAAAAACCAGTTAAAATAAAAGAAGAGCCTAAAGAGGAAAAAGAACCAAAAGAAGAAAAACCAATTGCTAAAGTATGTCCTCAATGCGGATTAATATGTGCACCTGGTTCAAAATTCTGCACAAAATGTGGTTATTCACTTGAAAAATAATTAAATATATAATAAACTATTGGAGGTATAAAAGCTTTCAATAGTTTTTTGTGCTATAGGGGGAACAAAAAGTATGAAAATATCACCACTTGATAAAAGAAATAGTGAAAGTTTAAAGACATCTTTAGCTAAGATGGCAAAAGTAGTATATCAAGATGTAGATTACTACATATTTGCTATGAAAGTAAAAGATATTGAAATCCCATATTTTTTAGATATAAATGGAGAGAGTATAAAACTACTTGATAAAAATTTTTCATACGTAGAACTTCTACCCATAGGAAAAAATTATAGCTTAAAAGTGTATTATAATGAAAATGATAGTATGATTGCTATAAAATGCGATATTACATTAAATAATTTTTTAGATGAAAGAAAAATGCCTTTTTATGAAGAAGGATTTTTAAGTATTGCCTTAGATAGCAAGTATAATGTTTATGAGTATGGAAAAAATGATTTAAAAGAAGCACTTGAAAAAAAGGAAATAACAGAAGATGAATATAACAAAATATTAAGAGAATTTTCGCTTAGCCTTCATGGCATAAAAGAAAATATAAATATGTTAAAAAGAATAGTGTATAAATATTTAAATGCACTTTTAAAAGAAAATAACAATAAAAAGAAACCTATTTCAGAAAAAGATAATGCAAATACATATAAAACAAATATAAAACCGGGAATAAAGGTAGCAATAGTATTGAAAAAAGACCAGAAAACAGGTATATTAACTGAAGGTATAGTAAAAGATATTTTAACAAATAGTGCACTACATCATAGAGGAATAAAAGTAAGACTTACAGATGGAAGTGTAGGTAGAGTTCAAAAAATACTTTAAATCATAAAATTAATGTGAAAAAATGATGTTAAATCTTTAAATTAGGCTTAAGCTGTGATATAATACCTTTGATTTAATAATTACATAGTAATAGTAGTTATGTAGCAATATAAGGAGAGGAAATAAATGAAATTAATAGAGAAAATATTTGGTTCATACAGTAAAAGAGAAATAAAAAAAATAATACCAACTGTTGATAAAATAGAAGAAATCGAAAAAACTTTAAAAGATTTATCTGATGAAGAATTAAGAAATAAAACTCAAGAGTTTAAAGAAAGACTTGCTAAAGGAGAAACTTTAGAAGACATTTTACCTGAAGCATATGCAGTAGTTGCAGAAGCTTCAAGTAGAGTACTTAATATGAGACATTTTAGAGTTCAGCTTATCGGTGGAATTATACTTCATCAAGGAAGAATTGCTGAAATGAAAACAGGTGAAGGTAAAACTTTAGTTGCCACTTTACCAGTATATTTAAATGCATTAACAGGTAAAGGTGTGCATGTAGTAACAGTAAATGATTATCTAGCAAAACGTGATAGCGTTTGGATGGGAAAACTATATAAATTTTTGGGCTTAAGTGTAGGTCTTGTAGTATCTCAAATGATGCCTGAAGAAAAAAGAAAAGCATATGCTTGTGATATAACATATGGAACAAATAACGAATTTGGGTTTGATTATTTAAGAGATAATATGGCAATGAGTAAAGACACAATGGTACAAAGGGAACTAAACTATGCTATTGTGGATGAGATTGACTCAATATTAATTGATGAGGCTCGTACTCCACTTATTATTTCTGGTATGGTAGATAAGAAAAATGATTTATATGAAAAAGCTAATAGTTTTGCACGTGGATTAACACCTAGAATTATTGTAGAAAATAACGATAAAGAGTTTGATGAATCTGATGATAACTATGATTATATTGTAGATTTAAAAGCTCATACTGCTGCCCTTACAGAAACAGGAACTAAAAAAGCAGAAAAATATTTTGGAATAAGTTCACTTTCTGATGTAGATAATTTGACTATTTCTCATCATATAAACCAAGCAATAAGAGCATATGGCTTAATGAAAAAAGATAAAGATTACATTGTAAAAGATGAACAAGTTATAATAGTTGATGAGTTTACTGGACGTTTAATGCAAGGTAGAAGATATAGCGATGGATTACACCAAGCAATAGAAGCAAAAGAAAATGTAAAAATAGCTTCTGAAAGTCAAACTCTTGCTACAATTACATTCCAAAACTACTTTAGATTATATAACAAATTATCAGGAATGACTGGTACAGCTAAAACAGAAGAAGAAGAATTTAAGGGAATATATAAACTTGATGTAGTTGAAATTCCAACAAATAAACCAGTAAGAAGAGTAGATTTAAATGATGTGGTTTATCAAACACAAAAAGCTAAATATGAAGCAATTGTAAATGACGTAAAAGCATCATATGAAAAAGGTCAACCAGTTCTTGTAGGTACAGTTTCAATAGATAAATCTGAAATAATAAGTAAATTACTAAAAAGAGATAAGATACCTCATCAAGTATTAAATGCTAAATTTCATGAAAAAGAAGCAGAAATTATAGCTCAAGCTGGAAAGTATAAAGCTGTAACAATTGCTACTAACATGGCAGGTCGTGGTACCGATATAATGCTTGGGGGAAATCTTGAATACTTAGTAAAAGAAGAGTTAGCTAAAAAAGGATATTCTTCAGAAGTAATCGAAATGGCTATTACCCCTATAACATATAATGATGAAGAAGTTAAGAAAGCTAAAAAAGAAATAGTAGAGATAGAAAAAAGATTAAAACCAGAAATAGAAGAAAATAGAGAAAAGGTAATAGAAGCTGGTGGACTTAAAATAATTGGTAGTGAAAGACATGAATCACGTCGTATAGATAATCAGCTAAGAGGACGTTCTGGACGTCAAGGTGATATTGGTGAAACTCGTTTCTATATTTCACTTGAAGATGATCTTATGAAACTTTTTGGATCAGACAGAATGACAGCTGTAATATCAAGGCTTGGACTTCCAGAGGATACACCAATTGAACAAGGTATGCTTACTAGTGTTATTGAAGGAGCACAAGCAAAAGTAGAAGGTAGAAACTATTCTATAAGAAAAAACGTACTAGAGTACGATGATGTAATGAATACACAAAGAGAGATAATTTACTCTCAAAGAAGAGATGTATTAAATGCAGAAAATATATCAGAGATTGTATTAAAACTTGCAAATGGTAAAATAGCAAAGATTGTACCAAAATATTTTGCAAATGTAGATAATATTGATGATGTAGATTTTGATTCTTTAAATGCAGTCTTAGCTAATTTATTTGCTACAGAAAATTTAATTTCAATAGATGAAGCTTCAGGAAAAGAAGTAGAAGAGATTATTTCACTTTTAGAAGAAAAAGTAGAAGAAATATATTTACAAAAACATGAAGAAGCTAAGAAAAATGGTATTGAAGAAATACTAAATAATATTGAAAGACATTTAATCTTAAATGTAGTAAATGAAAAATGGATGGATCACATAGATGCAATATCTCAATTAAAAGATGGTATAGGACTTAGAGCATATGGTCAAACTAATCCAGTAGAAGCTTACAAAATAGAAAGTTTTGATATGTTTGAAGGATTAGTTGATACTATCCAAGAAGAGTCTACTAAAGCAGTATTTTCAATAAGACCTAAAAAACAAGAATCATATAGTGAGAATGTTATAAAGGAAAATACAGTAAATGTTAGAAATATAAGTACTAACGAATCTCAAGAAGATTTAAAAAGAGAGCCAGTTAAAGCAGAGAAAAAAGTAGGCAGAAATGAAAAGTGCCCATGCCGGAAGCCGGAAAGAAATATAAACAATGCTGTGGAAAGTAGTATAACATAAAGAAATATATATAATTCAAAAATTATTAAGTTGGTTAAAGCTTAATAACTTGTCAACAATATATTGAGAAGTCGTTGTAAAATAAAGGTGTGGACAAAAAGTAGTTTGTTGACACCTTTTAAAATATAATGAAGTTTATTAATAATTATCCAGTTAAAAATAATTACAATGTAATAAGATTAACAGTTTATGAAAATAACATAAATGCTATCAAATTATATGAGAAAAATGGATTTGAAAAAATAATGGAATAGATGGTTCTATTCTGTTATTTTTTTCGTTTATTAAAATTAGAATTAAATACAGAAAACAATTCGCTTGTAAAGCAAATAGTAATTATGGTTAAGTTTTTATAATAATTTATATAGAAAATTATTATAAGAATTTTAAAAAATATTGTTAATTTTTTTGTAATACGATATAATAAAAAGAGCAAATGTGGAGGTAAATGTATGAAAAATATAAAAAACTATAATGCAGAAAAATATAACAAAGAAAATTATGAAAAAATTGAGGAAGGAGTATATAAATTAAAAAGCAAAGTGAATGATTTATATGTCACATCATTAACATTTATTCAAGAACCTGAACTAGGTGAAGGAGAAAACGCAAGCTATATTTCACAATACCCATTAGAAGACATTTTAGATAAATTTTCAGTACATGTACAAGACTTTTATGACGAATTAAATAAAGAAACATCACAAGTTTGTTATCAAGAATTCGGAAGTCCATACTTAGAAAATATACAAAAGCTTCGCTCTATAATTGGTAAACATGTTTATAACAAAGTAGTTGATAAATATGTAAAATTGATAATAGAGTAAACTAAATGTTAAATATAAAAGGGATGTTATATGAAAAAACAAGATATAGATAAGATATTTAAAATGATGATAGAAGAAAAGCCAGAAGAAGTTTTGAAGATGGCAAATGATGAAAAATTAATATCTAAAGTAATAGAAGCGAATGGAGATTATTCAGAGGAGCTAATAAAACAATGTTGTAGCAATATATTAGACCAAATTAAGGATAATGAATTGTACGAATATTTTGAAAAAACTGGATTATCAACAGATGAAAATAAAGACACATTCACTCTAATATTAGAAAGTAGTACTTTGACTCCAGAACAAGTTGAAAAGTATATAGAGAAGCTTAGTATATCCGACCAATGTAGTTTAGTTGCTGCTACACATAATTTAGAATATATAAAGAAGTATATTGATGAAAATAATGAAAAGATATATTCTTACCAAAAAATTGAGCTTGTAAAAGCAACAAAAAATTCTGGATATATAAAAGAATATATAGAAAATCCTAAAGTTGATTTATTTGATAAAATTAGTTTAGTAAAAGAAGTAAATGACAAAGAGTATATGAAATCATTTGTTGAAAATCAAAGTCTAGATCATTATAATAAGACAGAAATAATAAAAAAAATAAATGATGTAGAATATACCAAGGAATGTGTTGAAAAAGAAAGTTTAGGCTTAGATAATAATGATAAAATAGAATTAATCTCTTCAACAAATGACAAGGAATATATAAAATCATTTATAGAAAATAAAAATATAAGTAATTCTAACAAAGTTAGATTAATAGCAAAAATGAATGATGTAGAATATACCAAGGAATGTGCTGAAAGTGAAAGTTTAGGATTAGATAGTAATGATAAAATAGAATTAATCTCATCAACAAATGACAAGGAATATATAAAATCATTTATAGAAAATAAAAATGTAAGTAATCCTGACAAAGTTAGATTAATAGGAAGAATAAATGATGTAGAATATATCAAAGAATGTATTGAGAATGAAAAATTAGGATTTGATAAAAAAGAAAAATTTCAGCTTGTTTTATTAACAGAAGATGAAGAATATATAGACAAAAGCTTAAATTTAAATAATGATATAAAAAAAATCAATTTGCCAGATAATATGACAATAGGAGTAGAAATAGAAGCAGAGGGGATTGAAAAAGTACAGTATAAAAACATGTTTAGCAATTGGAAAGCAAAAGGAGATGGTAGCCTCAAAGATGGCATTGAAGTTGTTTCACCTGTTTTATCTGGTAGTAATGAAGATTCAAAGAATATATATAAAGCTTGTTATATGCTAGAGAACTTAGGATGCAGTACATCTGAAAGATGTGGAGGACATGTTCATATAGGAGCGGATTTTTTAAAGGACAAACAGGCTTATCTTAACTTGTTAGAAATCTTTGGAGATTCAGAAGAAATATTATATACAATAAGTAATAATGCAGGAGAAATTACCAGAATGGGTGGGGCTTCGCATTATGCTGTACCTATTTCCCAAAAGATTGAGAATGCTTTAGAAAGTGGAAAAATAGATTTAAAAAATTCTGAAGATATAAGCAAGTTTGCATCTGAGATAAAAGAAGTACAAGGTGACAGATATTCAGGTATCAACTTTATGAATGTAGGTGAAGGTGGAAAAAATACAGTAGAATTTAGACTAGCAAATGGTACAATAAATCCAGAAACATGGATAGAGAATATTAATTTATTTGGCGGAGTTATAGTTTCGGCTCAATCAATATCTAAGATACAAGCCAAAAATGAACAAGATAGAACTGAACAAGAAAAGTCAGATTTAAAAAAATTTGAAATGTTAAAAGATAAGAATATTAGCAATGAAGAAAGGCTAGATATGTTACTTGATTTAACTGTATCAAAGGAAGATAAAGAAATATATCAAAATAGGTATAAAGAAAATAGTAAACTTTTAGAAAAAAATGATATTGTTAGTAAGAGCATAAAAGGTCAAATATCAGAAGGAACTTTAAATTTAGAAGATAAGAAGAAAAAGTTATTTGAAGATGCTATAGATGTTACAAAAGAAAGTGTAACTACTAAAGATATAGAAAGACAAGATAAAAATATTGAAGATATAATTAGGGAAAATAGTATAGAGCATGAAAATAACGCTAGGTAAAGGAGAAAAAGGTGGAATTAAAAAATTTAATTTTAATAGAAAATGGTAAATCTAAAGGATTTGATAACCTAGAAGATTTAATAAGGGAGCTTTTGGGAAATAACTATTATAATTTAGGAAAAGAAGAAAAAATGAAATTAATGGAACTTAATGCAAGGGCTAAAGTGCTAAATTCAGAGCATAATGTGGTTATTTTAAATAATGAAAATAAGTCAAAGATTTCAGTAGATAATAATTTTGTAGTTTATGATGAAATAACATATGTGTTATCATCTCTTCTAGTAAAAAGGTATTTCATATTAGAAAAAGAGTCTTGTAACATATTTACAAAAGATTTAGATAAAACTGACACCAAAAATGAAACTGAGTATATAATTTTAAATACTTTTGCAAAAGAACTTCTAAAAAAATATATTGACAAGATTGAGATATGAATATAAAATTCATTATAAATTAGAGAAAATAAAAAACTTTAAAGTTGTATAATATTTGCAATTTTACTATAAAATTTAGCTAAAAATAAAACAGTATAGCCCCCAAAAGAAATAACCAAAATTAAAGGTAATCAGAGTATAAAAATGGAATAAATATAAAGAAACTTAGGTGTTTATATGGTTAAAAAAGATGAAGATAAAATAGAGATATATGAAGATTTATTAAATTATAAAATATATCGTATCGTAGGAATTATAGCGGTAATAGTAGGAATATGCCTTGTTTTAGGAATGTTGATAAAAGGAAACAAAGAATATATAGGAACATATGTAGTATGTATAATAGTAGCTTTTATCATAATAGGAACAATATTTTTAGTGAAATATTGCAATAAAAAAATAAAAGCATCACCATATATAGAAATGGTTATTACAAAAGAGTATGTGGAATTTTTTTCAGTAAAAGAAAAAGGAAAGAGTATAAATAAAATAAATGCTAAGTATATTAAAAATATATTTCGATATGGAGATTATATAGTTATTCATAGTGTTGATGAAAATGGAGAAAAACAAAAATACTCATATAACTTTGGAAATGAAACCTATAATTTATGTGTTGCTCTAGATGAATTAAAAAAATTATATCATAAAGAATAAAAGAAAGGAAAACTCTATTATGAAAGAATACAAATTAGATTTAAAGACCAAGATTAATGGAATATATTTGAGTGCGGAAACGATAGATTTAATGAGTATTATTCAATGCAGTACAATAGAAGAATTAAAAGATTTTATACAAAACTGTGAACAAATAGATAGCAATCAAGTAGATTTAAGACAAGAAAATTTAGAAGAATTAAAAAAACAAATTTATAAACAATATCAAGATGATTTAATATCAATAGAAGAAAGTACAGTTGACAGAGAAAGTGTACTTAAAAAAACATTGTTACATTCAGGGATAAAAGAAAATGAGATAGATAACTATATAAAAGCATATAAAGAAAAAGACATAAGTGGAATAAAAGAAGTTTTGCAAACCAAAAGGCCAGATGAATATGAAAAAATAGCTAAGTCACAACATAGATATATGATATCAGAAAGAGACCAAATAAAAAGTGTTCCTTATGAGGAGATGTCAGTACTTACAAAATTATTAAAGGAACATAATACAGTATTATTAGGAAATGCAAGATATTATGATGTAGTTAACTCTTTTTCAGATGACAAACATCCAAATTTAGAAAAATATGATTTCTACCATATAAAAAGAGGATTAGATTTTTGTAAGAAAAATGGATTACAAGCTAGATATCACACGTTATTAGATAAAGAAACTTTGGACAAACATATAGCGGGAAATGATAAGAAAACAGTATTAAAAAACTTGAATGAGTATGTGAAAAATTCTATTGATTTCATTAATAAATATAACAAAGAAAATGGTGATGTTATAAAATCGGTAGATTTATTTAATGAAATAATATCTTTTGAACCACCATATATAAATAGATGGGAACAAGAATATGGAATCAGTGCACAAGAGCTAATAGAATGTTTTAAGTATGCAGCAGAAAATAAACCGAATGAGGTTACCTACGTATACAATGAACCCTTCTTAGAGAATAAGCAAAGAAGAAATTCTGTAATAAGTTTATTAGAAAAGATGAAAAAATTATCTCCTAATTTAATTGACACTTTAGGTAGTCAGATGCATCTAGAAACATCTCAAGATATTACAGAAATAAAAAAGTGTTTTGAAGACTTTAATAAACTACAAAAAGAAGGATTTAATATACAAATAACAGAATTTGATATGTGCTTACCTGAAAAAGAAATATTTAATAAAGACGGCACTTTAAGAAAGATAACAGGTGATAATAAAAAAGAGAAAATATCTGAAATAGTTGATACTATTAAAAAAAGTGAAGTTAAACTTGAAGGAGTTACATATTGGTCAATAAGTGATACTCTAGACCATAACTTAGAAAGAACAAATAAAAAGACTTTTTTGGTAAAAGATTTCTATAAAAAATATCAAACGTCAAAAGAAAATAAAAGTGATGTAAAATTTGAGGAGTTATTAAAACATCCAGTATTTAAAAATAATGAACAAAAGGAAATATTTAAAAAGTTATATAATAGTAATGGTGGTACTGATAAATTAGAGTATATGTTGAAGTCTATTCAAAGAGAAGAAGTAAAAAGTAGGCTATCTGGGCTATATTCGGATTTGGAAATAAAAAAAGAAGAAAAAATGTCATTATTTAATGAGGCAATAGAAGAAACTAAAAAAATAACAAGAACAAGCCAAGTTGACTTTCAAAAAAAAGAAATGAAGGAACCACAAAAAGTACAAGAAAAAACTTTAGGTGAAAAATAATATAAAAATTAATTGGATAAAAAAGGAGTAAAGTAAAATGGGAATATCTCAAACTACAAGACAAGCATATTCGGAAATAGATGAATTTTTAAGCTTGTTAACAGATGAAAAAAGAGAACAAATACCAGTTAAATTAAGAGAGTTTTTTAAAGAAGAAAAAGATAAAAACTATACAAAAGGAATAAAATTAGATATACCAGTTAAAGATCAGAATTTTAAAGAAGAAACTCTTGCTATTATTGCATTGCTAAATTTAGAGTATTGGTGCCAAGATGAAGAAGAAAAAGAAAAATTAAGAAAAATATATGATAATAATGAAAAAATATATAAAGAAATGTTGCAAGTTGAATTTAAACCTGACGATGTATTTAAGAAAAAGAATGTAGTGATTGAAAATGAAAATAATGAACAAGTAGCTCCTGTTTCAATGGTAGAATATAAAGAATCAGTATTTAAAAGAGTTCTTAATAAAATAAAACAAATCTTTAATATTAAATAATAGTGAGTAAAAATAAAGAAAAGGTTAGTATTTGAAGTTTTGGGTACTAACTTTTTTCTTAAATAAAAAAGATTGAATATTAAATATACATATGTTAAAATACAATTATTATTTAAACGTTATAATCTAAATGAGGTAAAGCTTTATGGAATATTTAAACTTGTATGATGATAAAGGTAACTTGTTAAATGAGATAGGAATTAGAGGAAAAGAAAATAATAATAATTTAGTAGGAATAGCAATTATATTTATACAAAATTCAAAAGGTGAATTTTTAATACAAAAAACGTCACGTTCTAGAGGTCATGAGTTTTCTACTACAGGAGGACATGTATTATTTGGCTCTGATTTCTTAGATACAATTATCCGTGAAGTAAATGAAGAATTAGGAATAGATATAGCCAAAGAAAAAATTATTGAAGCCAATACATATGTTGTAGACCATTATTTTCAAAAAGTCTATTATTTAAGAAAAAATATAAATATTAAAGATATAAAGGTTCAAAAATCTGAAGTGGATTATGTGTGCTGGTTAAGCAAAGAAGAAATAAACAACTTGATAAAAAATAATGAATTTAGAAAAGGTAATATAGAAGGTTACAAGTATATAATAAATAATTTTTAGGTGAAACTTAAGGGAGATTTGAAAATGTATTTAAAAGTTATGGAAGGTACCAAATCTAATGCTAATGGATTTGAGTATAAGGTTAATGAAGTAAATATAGCTGAAAATTGGAATCCTAAAGCTAATAATCCAAAAGAGTTTGGTGGGTTTAATTTTTCTACCGAAGATAAAATTTTAAGGTGGGTATTTCGAGGAGACACAATATATGATGTAGAAATTCCAAAAGATGCAGAAGTAGTAGAAGTACCAAACGTAAATACTCCACATGGAGTGTTTAGAGCAAATAAAATAATTATTTCGAATCCAAGAAAAATTACTGAAGATTTGATTATAGCATTATATAAAAAATCGAGATTGCCTGAAAAAACATATTATCAATGTTTAGTTACTTTATTATTTAAAAATCATAAAATGGCAGTTGAGTATATTATAAAAGATAGGATAAATAAATCTAACGCAAGTGAGGCTATTAAGGAATTCGAACGATTTATTTCTAGTGTAAATAATAAAAAATTTGAGTATCAAGATTTGTGGGAAGATGCTAAAAAGATATATAAAAAATTACAAGATATAGAAAGGAAGTAGGTATTATGCCTGGATTTAATATTCACTTAAGTGTTGCAAAAAGATATGCTGAGAAGCATAATGAGATTAAAAATTTAGATGATTTCTATAAAGGAGCATTAGCACCAGATTTAGTTGAAAATAAAAAAGTAAGTCATTATACAACTTTACAAGATAAAAATAATTTAGTAAAACATTTAGAAAATAAAGTAAGTCTTGAAAATTATTTAAAAACTAGTAGTGTTAAATCTGATTATGAAAAAGGAGTATTTTTACATTTAATTACTGATTATTTATTCTTTAACAAGTTTTTTGAAAAGGAGTATTTAAAAAATATTTCATTTAATGAATTTTGGAATGATTTGTATTATAGTTATGATGAGACAAATGAATATTTAGTAGGAAAATATGGAGTAGATTATAAAAGTATTTCATCTAAAGTAACTGACAATGTAAATAAGAATAAAGCATCAAGAAATTTATCAACTAGTAATAAAAATATACTAGACATTTCTAAGCTAGATAGATTTATAGATGAAGTTTCAGATGTTTCACTTAAAGAATATGAAAATAAAATACTTAAGAAGATTGAAAAAAATAAAACGGAAATAAGAGAAGCAACTATAGAAGATGTTGAAAATCGGGTTATTAAATTTGTTTGTACAGGGCTACGAGTTACATAGAATAAATAGAGAAGATAAATTTAAAGTAAGAGATAATGAGAATTTAAGAAATATATTATTAAAAATGTTATCAAAAAGTTGTATAATAGTTATCTTAGAAGATGAATGTATAATTGGATATGCTTCGTACAAAATAATCGAAAATTTGATAAAGTCATTATGGATAGATGAAATAGTAGTAGAGGAAAATTTTAGAAATAAAGGATATGGCAAAAAAGTATTAAATTATATTGAAAAAATAGCTGAAGCTAAAGAATGCGATAGTATTGAACTTTCATGTTGGTCTTTTAATAAAAGAGTTTTGGAAATTTATGAACATTTAGGTTTTAAAGAGCAAAAAGTTATTTTGGAAAAGAAAATTAGTAAAAAAAGTAAAAGAAGTGAAAGTTAAAGAGGTGATAGTGTATGTTATATTTAATTACAGGACCTGCGGGAGTAGGAAAGAGTACCATTTCACAAACGTTAGCTAGAAAAAGTAAGAAATCTGTATTAATTGAAGGAGATGATATATATCATCAAGTTGTATCAGGTTATAAAAGTGCATGGGAAGAAGGAAACCATTTAGAAGTATTTTGGAAAATATGCGAGAATATGATAGATACATATCTTTCATATGGCTATGATGTTATATTCAACTATATATTTAACGTAGAAAATTTTCAAATGTTTAATGAAAAATTTGAAAAGTATTCAAAAAAATTTGTTATTCTTGTTACAGATGAGGAAACAATTATTAAAAGAGATTTAGAAAGACCTTTAGATTGCCAAATGGGGGAAAGATCTTTAATATTATTAAAAAGTTTTAAAAGCAAACCATTTGATAGAAAATACTATATTGATACTAGTAATCTATCTATAGAAGAAACAGTTAATGAAATTGAGATAAATGATAAATATAAATTTTAAAACTTATTAGTTTCATAAAAATAATCAAAAATATAAAAAGTAAGGAAAATTTCTCCTTACTTTTTATCATGTTTTTTTATAGCTGGAGTTTCATAACTTTCTGTTATTGCACCACCGTCTTTTGAGGCATCTTCCAGTTTTGGTTCGCTATCATCAAATATTATTTCAAAGTCATCTATATCAGAAAGATCATGTGCCATTGTGTTTGGCGAGCTGTCTGAATTTGAATCTGATATATTGGATAGAGTAGTCGGTTCAGTTTTGGTATATCTCATGTCAGTTGTATCAAGAGTTGCTGCTTCTGTTGCAGCTTTTCTTAATTCTTCTTTTATTCTAGCATCAGTGTTTACACCAAATAAATTATCTGCGTTATCACTCTCGTCAGAATCATTCATTATAATTGTTGGTGCATCTGGTTTACTCATCATATATTTTTCAAAGTTAAACATTTGTGATTGAGCTTTTTCTTTGTATTTTGCATCTAAGAAACCAGTTTTTCCTTTACCGTATATTGATTTACCAGAAGCATTCTTGGTTTTGTAGAATATACTTCCAAATCCAAGTTCAGCAAGTTTCCAACCTTCAATTTTAGCTTTTTTCTTGATTTCCATTGTAGTTTTACCAGAACCTTTATTTACTCCATCTGATAAATTGAATGAGGTTGTAGTATCTGGAACTTTCTTTTTACCGAATGCAGCTTCCCAGTATTCACTATCTTCTTTAACAGTATCTCCAAAAACGATTTGAGTTTTTGTGTTAGCAAGTACAACTTGACGATAGTATGCATGGCCACTTTTTTCAAGCTGTGATAAGTTTTGGATTGCTACTGTAACACCACATCTATATTTCCTAAATAGTGTAAACATAACTTCCATATCTTTTGTGATATATTCAGGAAATTCATCTATGTATAAGAAGTGAGGTGTTCTTGATTCTTCATTTCCTTTTCTTCTTAATACAGCATCTTGGAATTGAAGTATAAAGAACATACCAAAAGCTTTGGCTTGTAATATACCAAGTTCACCTTTTCTAGAACATGCAGTGATTACTTTTCCTTCTTCTAGTGCTTTATCAAAATCAATTATATTTTTCTTTCCACAAAGTGCAGCTTTAAGTCCAGGATGTCTTACTAAGTTGTTAAGTTGAGTTATTGCACCATACAAGAATTTTTCTGTATCTTTTCTACCACTACCACGTGTACCAGGTATCTCATATCCGTTTATATTTAGTGATGGTTTGTAGAAATTCTTTTCAAAGTAACGTATTAATAGTTTGTATTTTTGTTCAAGTTCTGGAACTTTTTTCATTTCTTCTGTCATCTCTTCAACAGCATCAAAGTTATATAATAATTCTAGCATATCTTCCAAACTTGCAATTTCCCCGTCATGAAGTCTTGGATACATTTCTTTTAAAAGTATTGATAAGTTTTGGAATGCGTCAATTGTTACTTGTGTAAAGAATGGATCTCCTGCTTTTCCTCCACCAGTACTTTCATACATAGCATTTAAAACGTCTGATACAATTGAAGCTGCTTTAGCTGGATCAGGAATTGCAAATGGATTTATACTTAATGTTGTTTCAGGAGCTGCAGGATCTATTGTTAGTACATCTATATCAAAATTATTTGCTACCCCAATAAATTGTGAAATAAAGTTTCCGTCATTTTCTACTATTGTTATACCAAGATTTCTATATGTTATTTTACCAGTTGAATTATCTATATATTGCATTATTGGTCTTACTTCATCCATGAATTGTTCTTCCATACCACGTTTTGGATGTAAGTAATTTAGTATAAAGTTTCTGTTAACGTACTCGTTTGTAAAAGGTCCACTCATATATGCGATACCTCTTTTTAACATAGAGTAACCAATTCTTTTGGAATATTCTCTGAAGAAATGTTTTCTCTCAAGGTCTAGTGCACTCATTGGTAAAAGTACAGTAGCTGTTTTACCAGTACCAGTAGCACCTTGAACAAGTGTTGCTTCATAACGTTTTTTCTCTGGGACTACAACTGGAACTGAAGAACCTTCAGCTTTACAAATAATTGTTTCACAACTAAATGCTCCACCTTCTTTAGATTTCTTTACTACAGAAAGACCTGAAAACCCAGCAATAGCTTTAGGTAAGTCTTCATCTCTAAAAATAAGTAAGAAGTAATCAATTATTCTAAATACTGATACGAATGGTACAGCTAAACATAGTGTTTTTATTGCTGGTGCGAAAAGCTCAGGATATGTTTTCATAACTAAATTAAAATTAGGTAGTTTTTTTAGTATCCACCAAGCAACGTTATTGATCCAAGTACAGCTCATACCACCAAGTATTATTGCAAGCATTGAACAAGTTATGATATACATGTTAATTCTCATATTATCATTTTTGGGTATACCAGAATTAACATAGAAACAATACGCAAGTGCAGGTATAATAATAAATATTGTGTAAAGGTAAGGAGAAATATTATTTGCAATAGTTGCATCTCCCACTAAAAATCCTAAAATTCTTCCAAAGGAAATAAGGACTAAAAATCCTGTTAATCCATATAAAATATATGTTAAAAGCTTATCCGGCTTTTTTATATGCAAAGCTTTAAAAAATTTATCCAAGTAATATCACCACTTTCGTAAAAGTACAAGCAAATTATACATTTGACATACTTTAAATATTCATATATAATAATACTATAAAGTTAACAAAAGTTCAAGTGTTTTTAAGAAAAGAGGAAAGAAAAATGAAATTAATTGTAGGACTTGGTAATCCTGGTAAAGAATATGATAAAACAAGGCATAATGTAGGTTGGATGTTTATTGATTTTTTAAGTGAAAAATATAATATAAAAGTAGACAAGAAAAAGCATGACAGTTTCATTTTTGAAACTATGATAAAAGGTGAAAAAGTAGTTCTTGTAAAACCACTTACCTATATGAATTTAAGTGGTATAGCTGTTTCTAAACTTAAAAAATGGTATAAGATTGAAAGCAAAGATATAATGATAATATTTGATGATATTGATATTCCTTTTGGAAGTATAAGATATAAAGAAAAGGGAAGTGGTGGCTCACACAATGGAATGAAAAATATTGTTGAACAACTCTCAACTCAAGATATTCCAAGAATACGTATAGGTATTGGTGGGTTAAAACATTCAAATCAAGATTTAAAAGATTTTGTTTTAGAGAGATTTTCTAAAGAAGAATTGGATAAGTTGAATGATACTATTTTTAAAGAGGCAGAAGAAAAATTATACGAAAACTTTTTAACTAAATGATAAGAGAGGGAAAGTTTATGTTACTTACATTAATGAATAAAGATAAAAAAGTATCTTATTGAATAAGTGACAAAATTCGCTTAGGAATCTAGAAAAAAATATAAGAAAAAAGAATTGATAGAGTAGGTTTTATCAATTCCTTTTTTTTATTAAATTTTATACAAGAGTATCCAAGTCAATTTCTGCTCCACATATGCAACGAGCAAAGGTGGCTGTTCCAATTGTAGTCGGAGTGAAAGTTACTGAAATTTCCCCGCCACAGCACGATTTATTATTCCTACATGAACATTCGTGACTTTCGGCCCACTTTTTTATAGTATCGTATTCTTTGTTGGTTAAAAAGAACTCTTTTTGTTTAAACATATTTAATTTCCTCCTAGAAAATTTTTACTAAGAATATTAGAAGAATGCCTACTCTCATCATAATATATATTTAGTATATCATAGCTACATAAAAATATCAAATATACATGTTTAAAATTTGACTAATTCTCCATAAAATAATTAAAATTCCTTGACAAGTAGATACAAAAATGTTAAAATATATCTTGTATTCCGCACAGAAGAGGTTAAAAAGTTATATAATACTACCTTAATGGCGAGAGAAAGCTAGAATAAAAGGAGGAATTTTAATGTACGCAATCGTTGAAATTAGTGGTAAACAGTACAAAGTACAAGAAGGAGATATCGTTTTCGTAGATAGACTTGAAAACGTAGAAGAAGGAAAAGAAGTAACTTTTGATAAAGTACTTTTCATCTCTGATGGTAAAAAAGTAACTGTTGGAACTGATACAGTTAAAGGAGCAAAAGTTAAAGCTACAGTTGTAGGTCATGGTAAAGCTAAAAAAATAATTGTGTTCAAGTACAAAGCTAAGAAAAACTATAGAAGAACACAAGGTCATAGACAACCATATACAAAAATTCAAATAGAAAAAATTACAACTACAACAAGAGCTAAAAAAGCAGAAGCTACTGAAGAAAAAACAGAAGCTTAATAATTATTTAAAAATTGAAATTAAAAGGAGTGATATAAATGGCACATAAGAAGGGTATGGGTTCTACTAGAAATGGTAGAGATAGTGAATCAAAAAGACTTGGAGCTAAAAGAGCAGATGGACAATTTGTTTTAGCTGGTAATATCTTATACAGACAAAGAGGAACTAAAATACATCCAGGAACTAATGTAGGACTTGGAAAGGACTATACACTTTATTCTTTAATAGATGGTGTTGTTAAATTTGAAAGAAAAGGAAAAACTGACAAAAAAGTTAGTGTTTATCCTGTAGAAGAATAGTTTTTTAGCTATTCTTTTTTTAGCAAAAAAATTGCTGTCAAATCTTAAAATCTTTTGTCCATTTTTGTCGAAATACTTTTTCTATGTATTAATATGTAGTATAATGTCAGTGTGATGGTATATGAGAAGAGTTAAATTTAAACAGCTTCCAGAAAGTTACAACTATTACATGGAAGTAAGTAAGAAGATAAAAAGAATATCAAAAGAAATATTTAAAGAAGAAAATAATCAAATTTTGGAACAAAAATTATATAATTTAGTTATAAACATTTGTAATCAAGTTATATATAACTGCAAATATTCATTTACAAAAGATGATTTGTATTTTATAGTAGATTATGATATAGATATTCATTTAGTAGTAGAAGAATTTAAAGAAGATATAATTAGGTGTAAGGAAAGTATGTAATTTTGGTATTTTGCTTATCTAAAACAAATTTGAATAATCCTAAAGAATATGTAATAAGTTTCTTTACATATCTTTGGGATATTTTTTTCTTTTTTCTTGAAAAATATGCACTTTTGTAATATAATTTTGCTATATGTAGAAAAAGGGAGATTGTATATGCAACTAAAAAAAATTGAATTACAAGGTTTTAAATCTTTTGCTGATAAAACAGAAATAGCATTTTTAGATGGGGTAACAACAATTGTTGGACCAAATGGTAGTGGAAAAAGTAATATATCTGATGCACTAAGATGGGTTTTAGGTGAACAAAGTGTAAAAACACTTCGTGGTTCTAAAATGGAGGACGTAATATTTGCAGGAACACAAGCAAGGAAAAAAGTGGGCTTCGCAGAAGTATCAATGTACTTGGATAATTCTGATGCAACTCTTCCAATAGAATATAACGAGGTAGTTATAACAAGAAGAGTGTATAGAAATGGTGAAAGCAACTATTTGATAAATGGTAACGAATGTAGACTAAAAGACATTCAAGAACTATTTATGGATACTGGTGTGGGAAAAGATGGATATAGCATAATTTCACAAGGTAAAATAGATGAAATACTTTCAACAAAATCAGAAGAAAGAAGACATATATTTGAAGAAGCCTCAGGAATTGTTAAATATAGAGTAAGAAAAGAAGAAGCCACTAAAAAGTTGGCAAATACTGATATAAACCTAAACAGAGTAAATGATATATTAACAGAAATTGAAACTACAATAGAGCCACTTGCTAAAAGGGCTGAAAAAGCTAAAGAATATTTAAGTTTAAGAGATAGTCTTAAAACTTTTGATATGTATATATTTATTGATGGAATAGAAAAAAACAAAAAAGAATTAGAAAAAATTGATGATATAATAGATACTTTAGCAAGTGATATTGAAAAAGAAGAGAAAGTGACTACAGAATTTGAAAAAGATAAATTAGATCTAAAAGCAAGAATTGCTGAAATTACATCTAAGTTAGAAGAAACAAATAGCAAGTATTATGAGCTTGAAAGCGATGTACATAAACTTAATTTAAATATAGAGCTTAAGAACTCTAAAATTGATACTAGTAGTGAAAGTATAACAAGACTTGAGAGCGAAATAAAAGAAGAAAACGAAAAAATTTCAAATTTGAATGAAGATATACAAACTAGACTTGAAAAAAGAAAATATATGGAAGAGTCTAAGAAAAAATTTGAAACAGAATTAAATGAAAAAAGAGAAGCATTAGAAAAATTAACAGCTCATTTGGATAGTAAAGCAGGTAGTATAGAAAATATAAAAAATGAAATAGAAGAAGCACAAGAAAGTAAATATGAGCTAAAATCAAATATTAGTAGTATGGAAACTAAAATTGAATCTAATATGTTACAAATTGAGGAAAAGAAAAAATATTTAGAAAAGAGTATATCTAGCAAAGATAAAGTACTTTTAGATTTCGAAGAAGTAACTGCTACTTTAAATGAAAAAGAGAAAAATTTAAATTCATTAAAAAAAGATTATGATGATAAAAAAGTTATATTTGATGAAAAACAAAAAAAATTAAATGATATTAATACAAAAAAGAATGAATTAAATCAAGAAATAATGACATTAAAGTCAAAGTATAATTATCTTGAAAATTTAGAAAAAGAAAATGAAGGATATATTAGAAGTGTAAAACATGCATTAGAATTTGCTAAGGAAAATTCTTTAAATTCACATGTATTTGGAACAATTGCAAATATAGTAAGTACTGATGAAAAATATGAGTATGCAATTGAGATAGCACTTGGAGGTTATGTACAAAACATAGTAGTAGATAATGAGAGCACTGCTACGCAAATTGTAAATTATTTAAAGAAAAATGAACTTGGTAGAGCAACATTTTTACCACTAACTAGTTTAAGAAGAGTAGATAATTCTTTTAAATCTAAATATAGTAGATATAACGGAGTTATAGGAGCTGCTATTGATCTTGTTAAATTTGATAAAAAATATAGTGCTGCAGTAGAGCTTGCACTTACTAATACTATAATTGTTGACAATGTGGAAAATGCTGTAAAAATTTCTGAAAATAAAAAGAATACAGTTAAAATTGTCACATTAGATGGTGAACTTATTGCAGCTACAGGTAGTATTACTGGTGGTAAACAGAAAATAAAATCAGCTGGGCTTATTGGTAGAAATGAGAAAAAATTAAGAATTAAAGAAAGTATAAAAGAAAAAGAAGATAACTTAGATAAAGTAATTAATAATTATAAAGAGTATTGTACAGTATTAAATGAAATTTCAACTAGATTAGAAAGCATAAAAGAAAATATAGATTCTTTAAATATAGAAAATGCAACATATAGAGAAAAAAGCGAAAGTTTGAAAAAAGAACTTGCAAGATATGAAAATGCAAAAGAAAATTCAAATATTGAGATTGAAAAATTAAATGAACAAATACAAAGTTTAAAAGTAGATATAGAAAACTCAAATCAAAAAATAGAAGAATATGATAAATCTATTGAAGAAAATAAACACGAAATAGATGTGTATGTTTTAGAAAATGAAGAAAAAGGAAAAGAGCTTGACGATTTAAACGAAGATATAATAAATCTAAAAATATCATTATCATCATTTGATGAAAGTGTTGCATCTATTGATGAAATGAAAGAAAAATTACAAGCTGATATATCTAATTTTGAAGAAAGTATAAAAAGAAAAAATGAAGAGATTGTTATACTAAAAGGTGCAATTGAGAATACTAAAAAAGAAATTGAAGAAACTAAAAAAGAAATTGCTGATAAATTAAGTTTTAAAGATGAATATACAAATGTTACTTCTAAGCTAAAAGATGAAAAAGACGAGATTTCTAAAAAACAAGATGAATTAGAAGTGAAAGTTTTAGAAAGTGTAAAGAAAATAGAAAAAATTAAAGAGGAAAAGGCAAAAACTGAAAACAAAAAAGTAAAATTTGACCTTGAAACAGAAAATTTAAAAAATAAAATGTGGGAAGACTATGAGATTACTATTTCTGCTGCACAAAAATTTATTGAAACTATGCCTGTTATAGATATAGAAAATGTGAATATAAAAAAAGAAGCTGAATCAATTAGAAAGAAAATAAAAGATTTAGGAGATGTAGACGTAACTAGTATTGATGAGTATACTTCTACTAAAGAACGTTATGATTTTATTATAGCACAAAAAACAGATTTAGAAGAAACTAAAACAAAACTTGAGAACCTTATAAATAACATGACTGGTATAATGAAGAGTCAATTTGCAAAACAGTTTGCAACTATAAGAGAAAACTTTAATCATACGTTTAAAGAGTTATTTGGAGGCGGTAAGGCAGAACTTACTTTATCAGATGAATCTAATATACTTGAAAGTGGAATAGAAATTGAGGTTCAACCTCCAGGTAAAAAACTTCAAAGCATGATGTTACTTTCTGGTGGAGAAAGAGCTTTAACAGCTACAGCATTATTATTTGCAATACTTAAAATAAAGACACCGCCATTTTGCATTCTTGATGAAATTGAGGCTGCATTGGATGATGTAAATGTTGCAAGATTTGCAGATTATATTAAAAAATATTCTAAAGATACTCAGTTTATTGTAATAACACACAGAAAAGGAACAATGGAAGTGGCTTCATCTGTATATGGTGTTACAATGCAAGAGTATGGAATATCAAAAGTTATTTCTATGAAATTAAAATAAAGATTAGTATTATTAGGAGTGTGATATTATGAAAAAACAAACAGCAGGAAGAGATAACTTAGGAGATTTTGCTCCTAAGTTTGCAGAGCTAAATGATGACATATTATTTGGTGAGGTATGAGGTATGGTCAAGAAAGGATAAATTATCTTTAAGAGATAGGTCTTTAGTTACTATATGTATATTTATGGGAAAAGGCATGACAGATGATTCATTAAAATATCATTTGATAAATGCTAAAAATAATGGAATAACTAAAGAAGAAATGGCAGAAATAATTACTCATGCAGCTTTTTATGCTGGTTGGCCAAATATTAATATGCGTTGATGGTGAAGGTTTATATAAAGAGGAAAATCAACCTATAAGAAGACTAAAACCAGGAGATGTAGTAGTAATACCAGCAAATGTAAAACATTGGCATAGAGCAACTAAAGATTCATGGTTTAGTCATATTGCAATAGAAGTGCCTGGAGAAAACACTTCAAATGAGTGGTGTGAAGCTGTAACTGATGGGGAATATGAGGAATGTAATAAAATATAAAAAAATAGCCCTATTACTAGATATAATTTTCTAGTAATAGGGTGATTTTATATCATGACTTTTTTAAAAGTGATATTATTAAATTTTGTAAAACTATTGCTTGAGTTTCATCTAATGGCTCTTTTATTATTTCGTTATTTGATATTATTCTAATTCCAATACATGGGATATTGAGTTTATGGCAGGTCTCATAGGTAGCAATACTTTCCATGTCTTCTGAAAGAGTATTAAAATTATTTGATATCCAATTTATCCTATCAATTTCTCTATTAAATACATCACCACTTCCTAGTACGCCAGTATATATTTTATTTTCATAATTATTAATGAAAAATTCTTCAAATTTTTTAACTAATTCTATATTAGTTTCAATAGCTTTTGAATGTTTACTCAACTTCCATTCGAAGGGATTAGAACCTTCATTTAATTTTTTTTCTGACATAGAATATGCATTAATGTTTTGACAATATTTTCCTATTATAATATCTCCAGTATGGATATATTCTTTGTGTGCACCGGCAATCCCTTGATTTATAACAAGATCAGGGGAAAATTTGGTAATTCCAAGTGTAGTTGCAATACTTGAGTTTATTTCTCCTATAAGTGTTTTAGAAACTATAATTTTATAATTATTTATTTTGCCTGTATAAAATTCAAAATCTGATATATTAATCTTAGCCATATCATCTAAATTTTTTATAATAGTTTCAATTTCAATATCCATAGCACCTTGTATTAATATAGTTTTATTTTTCACGATAATCCTCCTTAAAAAGTATTTTTATTATATCACATATATGCAAGAAATAGCAAAAAGTGTCGAAAAAATTGACTCTTTTAGTATAATAGAGTATAATAAATTATGTAACTTAAAAAAAATTTAGGAGGCTTTTACTAATGGAAAGGCAAAAGACATTTGAAAATTCGTATTGCATCATGAGGCTAAGAGAGGTTTTAGAAGAAAAGGATGAAAAAGAAAAATTTGAAGAAGCTTTGGAAAATGTTTTAAGGGTATATTATTCCACTTTTAATAAAGTGGAAAATAATTCAAGTTTTGAAGAATTATACAGTTCTGAGGAGAATAAATTATTTGAATGTTTGGATGACATTTTGGTAATATGTAATATTGCTAAGAAGAGAAGTATATACTTAGATAGGCCAAATGATAAATTGAGTTATTTTATTTATTCAATTTCCAAGTATTTCCTTAGGTAATTAATGTAAGAGGACTAAAGAACTAAAGTTATTAACTAAATATGATTAATAATTCTAGTTCTTTTTATATATATTTTTAAAAAAATTAGTAGAAATATGTAAAAAAAAGTTATATAATATATGAGAAAGGAAGAGAGAGAATGTATAACTTTTTTGCAGGTATTGGAAGCACTAGCTTTCATATGTTTAACAAACTACATATTACTATGATAATACTACTCATTTTTTTATCACTTATATTATTTTTAGCAAGAAAAAAATTAAAAGAGTTTAAATATAAAGAAAATATAAGATATGTAATGGGAATTATACTTAGTCTTAATATGATCATATATTATGTAGGCATGTTCGCTACTAATACATTCAACATAATGGAAGATTTGCCATTACATTTATGCTTTATGACTAATTTTTTTATGATATATATACTATTTAGTGGAAATAAAAAGTTATATAAAATAATATATTTCTTTACATTTATAGGTCCGCTTCCAGCTATAATTTGGTCTGATTTAAGACATACTTATGATGTATATGAATTTTGGCAGTTTATCATTTGCCATCATTTAATGCTTTTAACATCACTATATTTACTTTTTGTACTTGATTACAAAGTAGAATTTAAAGATATGCTTCCAGCTTTTTTAGTAGGAGTAATTTATGTTGTAATTGTAAATATTGGAAATAATATATTTGGAACAAATTATATAATGATGACTTCACTTCCGGAAAATACCTTAAAATTATATCCGTTTTTGAAGGATATTCCGGCAATCATACCATTATTTTTAGTAGGAATGCTCGCATTTTTAATTTCATATATTCCTGCTTATGTTGTAAATAAGGAAAGAATAAATGAAGAAATGCAAGAAAAAGAAAATAGTAAATTTAACTATAAAATAGCTTAGACTTTTAACTAAATAAGTTTAAGCTATTTTTTTCTATTTAATTTGTATTACTACTTGATTTTAGAACAAATGTTTGATATAATGAATAAGGTGGTTAAAATGCGAGATATATTGCATTGTGATTTGAATTCATTTTTTGCATCTGTGGAAATGGTTAAAAATCCCTCTTTAAGAAATGTTCCAATGGCAGTATGTGGTGACCCTAAACTTAGACATGGAATAATACTTGCTAAAAATGAGATTGCCAAAAAGTATGGAGTATATACTCCGGAAACTGTATATTCTGCAAAGAAAAAATGTCCAAATTTAGTTTTAGTAGAAGGAAACTATTCAGATTACAAAAAGTTTTCAAAACTTGTTAATAATATATATTTAAAATATACAGATAGAGTAGAACCATTTGGAATAGATGAATCATTCTTAGACATTACTGAGAGTAAGAGGTTATTTGGTTCTCCGGTTGAGATTGCATATAAAATAAAAGAGGAAGTGAAAAATACATTAGGATTAACTATATCTGTAGGTGTTTCTTTTAATAAAAGTCTTGCAAAACTTGGAAGTGATTTAAAAAAGCCAGATGCAGTAACTCATATTCCATATAATAATTTTAAAAATATTGTGTTTAGTTTGCCAGTTCAAAGTTTACTTTTTGTTGGAAAATCTACTTTACCAGTATTAAATAAAATGGGAATATATACTATAGGGCAACTTGCAAATTTTGATAAAGAAAAACTTATAAAAAAATTAGGAAAGTCTGGTATAGCGTTATACAACATGGCGAATGGACTAGAAAATGATGAGGTAAGAAGATGGGGAGATTGGGACGAACCTAAAAGTATTAGTAAAGGCCATACTTTTCCAAAAGATTTAGATAATTCTTTGGAGATAGAAAAAGAAATAAAAAAATTAACATTTGACGTAGTAAGCTCTTTAAGGCATAATAATTTGAAGGCTGGTAGTATAGGAATTAGTATAAAAAATAACAAATTTGTGAGTATAACACGAAGTAAACATATAGAAAAAACAAATTTGTATCAAAGTATATTAAATAATATTTTAGATTTATTTCATAGTAATTATACAGAAGGCAAAAAAATAAGGGCAGTAACTGTGTCTGTTTCTAATTTCAATGAAAAAGAAGAACAGATAAATCTATTTGAATATGTAGAAAAATTAAAAAATGAAGAAAGCTATAAATTAAAAATTGCAACAGATGTATTAGATAATATTCAAGATATGTATGGAAGAGGAATAATAAATTTCGGAAATTTAATTGATATAAATTAAAAAAAGATTGACAACTATTATTTCAGATTATATAATATTAAGAATGGGTATATTATGTATACAAAGTAAATAAAAAGGAAAAAGGTGAAAATGATGCTAATTTCTCCAAATGAAATAAATAAAATACTTCTTCTTTCTGGAGAAGATGTAACAAAGCATGGCAAAAAATTATTTGAACAAAGTAAAGTGAGTATTTCCCATGTAGATTATACATCTGAAAAACAATTTGAAGTATTAGATGTAGTAGAAGATAACAAAAATTTTTTAGTTAGTGTAAGTAGAGAAAAAAATAAAAATTCAAGTTCTCTAAAATATAATTGTGGTTGTAATGAATATTTCAATAAAAGAATACCATGCAAACATATTATAGCAGCACTTTTTGATATATATGTGTACTATCAAAAGTATGTTAATTTCAAAAATAGTACTAATTTAAAAGATAATTTGAAAATAAACTACTATGAAAAAGTAAGGCTTGCAAATAATAATACTACAGCTAAAAACATAGATAAAGAAGAAAATTCGATGCAAATCTTTTTTAGAAATTTAGATGCAATAAAAGCTTCAGAACTTTTAAGATACTATGAAGAGATAAATTACAAAGATGCCTCTTTAGATGGAAAAATAAAAATAGAACCAGAACTTGAAATAGATGGCTTTAATTATTCTAATTTATCAGTCAAATTTAAAATAGGTATTGATAAAATGTATAAGATAAAAGATATCTATGAGTTTGCAAATTTGTGTTTTAAAAAAAAGGAACTAAAATACGGGAAATCTTTAAAATTTATATATGATGTATCTAAGATTTGTGATGAAAGTAAAAGAGTAGCTGAGTTTTTGATAACTAAGGCGAATGAATATAATAAATTCTTTTGTAAAGGAGCTAATAATTCTCTTAATAAAAACTTAGTAGAAAATTTAGACTTAAAATATAAATGTTTAGATGATTTTTTTGAAATGTATGAAAATCAAAAAATTAACATTTCAGGATATTATTTCTCAAATGAAATTACTTTTGTAAATTGTGACCCGGTAATTGATTTTGTGGTAAAGGAAAATGATGGAAATATTGAAATAATAAAACAAACTGATGACGAATTTTATATATACTATGGACAATTATATAATTACATTTTATATAAAGGCAAACTATTTAGATGTAGTGAAGAATTTTCAAAATTAGTATTACCTTTTTTAAAAGTAAGCTTTGAAGCCAAATCTATTTTAGTGAAAATTCCATTAGAACAAGCTACTAATTTTTGTGAATATATGGTACCAAATTTAGAAAAAAAACTAGATATAAGTTACGAAAATGATGTTATAAAGAAGTATAGTGCAGAAAAGCTAGGTGTTAAAATATATCTTGATATAGATGAAAAGTATAATATTGTAGCAGATGTAAAATTTATATATGGAGATAAAGAGTTTAATCCATTTTTAGAACAAAAAAGTGATGATATATTAAATATTAATAGAAATAAAATGTCTGAATATAAATTAGTAGATATTTTAAATCAAAATAATTTTAAATTAAATCATGAAAATGGAAAATTATATATAGATGATAATAATGATATATATGAATTTATGCTAAATGGTATAAACACTCTTATGGAAAGATATGAGGTTTTAGTAACTGATAAATTTAAAAGTAAAAATATAATAAGACCTAAAAATGTTAGTTTGGGAGTTAGAATAAAAAATGATTTATTAGAAATTGAAACTTATGATTTGGGATTTGATGAAGAAGAATTAATTGATGTTATAAAAAGCTATAGGTTAAAGAAAAAATACTATAGATTAAAAGATGGAAGCTTCGTAGATATTGATTTTTCTGGAATAGATACACTTGTAGATATAGCTGATAACTTAGGAATAAGTGATAAAGATATAGCTATGAAGAAAATAAAAGTACCTAAGTATAGGGCTATGTACCTAAATGATGTACTTAATAAAAGTGATGATATAGCAGCAGTAAAAGAAAACAGTTTTAAAGAAATAATAAGAAATATGAATCAAGCTTTTGATATGGATATAAAAGTACCAAAAAGCATGGATAAAATCTTAAGAGAGTATCAAAAAAATGGATATAATTGGCTTAAAACATTAGATAACTGTGGATTTGGTGGAATACTTGCAGATGATATGGGACTTGGAAAAACATTACAAGTAATAGCTCTTTTGGAAGATGTAAGAGAAAATAAAAAAGATGAAAAAAATACAACTTCTATTGTTATTTGTCCAAGTTCACTATATATAAACTGGGAAAAAGAAATAAATAAATTTGCACCAAATATAAAAGTATTAGTGGTAAATGGAAGTGCAAATAAAAGAAAGTTTAAAATAGAAAATGCTTTAAAATATGACGTAATTGTAACTTCATATGATTTATTAAAAAGAGATATAGAAGAATATAAAGATATTAACTTTAGGTATATAATAGCAGATGAAGCACAATATATAAAAAATAACAATACTAAAAATGCTAAAGCACTTAAATGCTTAAAAGGAAAAACTAAATTTGCTCTTACTGGAACGCCTATGGAAAATTCACTTGCAGAACTTTGGTCAATTTTTGATTTTTGTATGCCGGGTTATTTATTTACATATAGTAAATTTAAAGAAAGATATGAAACTAGAATTGTAAAAGATGAAGATAAAAAAGTATTAGAAGTTTTAAGTAAAGTAGTTGCACCATTTATACTTAGAAGAACCAAAAAAGAAGTATTAAAAGAATTACCAGAAAAGACAGAAACTGTAATGTATAATGCTATGGAGGAAAGCCAGGAAAAAGTATATAGAGCATATTTAAAAGAAGCTAAACGAGAACTTGAAAAAGAAATAAATGAAAATGGTATGGAAAAAAGCCAAATGAAGATATTAGCTGTTATAACTAGACTTAGACAGATATGTTGCCATCCATCATTATTTTTAGAAAACTATGATGGCGAAAGTGCAAAATTAAATCAATGTATTCAGCTTATAGAAGATGCATATAATTCTAAGCACAAAATACTCGTATTTTCTCAATTTGTATCTATGTTTGAGATAATGAAGAAAGAATTAGAAAAAAGAAATATAAAATATTATGAATTAACTGGAAAAACCAAAGCTGACACTAGAGTTGAAATGGTAGATAGATTTAATAAAGATGAAGAAATGTGTGTATTTTTAGTATCATTAAAGGCTGGAGGGACAGGACTTAATTTAATTGGTGCTGATATAGTAATTCATTTTGATCCATGGTGGAATTTATCAGTGCAAAATCAAGCAACAGATAGAGCATATAGAATAGGACAAAGGAAAAATGTACAAGTTTTTTCTCTTATAACAGAACATAGTATAGAAGAAAAGGTAAAAAAATTACAGGAAGCTAAAATGAAATTGACTGAAAATGTAATAAAGCCAGGTGAAACTTTTATTTCCAATATGTCTAAAGAAGAAATAATGAAATTATTTGAAAATTAGTTTATTATTATATTATTTTTGCTAAAAATGAATAAAAAATGCATAAAAGCTTAAAATATTAATAAAATATAGTTGCATTTTTTTAGAAAAAGTGTATAATATAGTAAGAGGTGATTTTATGTTAATTCAGTTTAGTGTAAAAAATTTCATGTCATTTAAAGAGAAACAAGAATTTAGTATGGAGGCAGGTCTAGGTGAAGAGAACATTAATAATATTGTTACTTTAAATGGATCTAAAGAAAGAGTATTAAAAACAACAGCTTTATATGGAGCAAATGCATCTGGAAAAACTAACTTGATTAATGCTATTTCTGCTGCAGTAATGATGGTGAGATTATCTAATAGTAGACAGCCAGGAGAAAAATTATCTCAAATGGAACCTTTTGCTTTTGATAATGAATCAAAAAATAGTCCATGTGAATTTGAATTTATTTTTTATGTTGATTCAACAAAATATGTATATGGCTTTAAAGCAGATAAAGAGAGGGTATATGAGGAATATTTATATCAGTTTTTATCTGCCAAAGCAACAAGAATATTTGAAAGGACTAATTGTAGTGAATATAAATTTTTACAGTCAGATGAGGGGAAACTTAACTCAATTAAAAATCAAAATTTAGATAATAAATTGTTTTTGGCTACAGCTACTACTTGGAATTATGATAAAACTAAAAAACCATATCTATGGTTTGCGAAAATGATAGACACATATTCTGGGGGAATGGAATTAACGCCCTTTTCTTTGGAAGCATACGATAATGATGAAAATGAAAGTTTAAAAAAATTTACTCTAAGATTGCTAGAAGAATCAGATATTGTTATCAAAGATTATAATGTTGAAATTGAAGAAAAAGAAATAGAAAATAATATACTAATGCAACTAAATAATATCAATATTTCTCCTAATATGATCATGCCTAAAGCAAAAATAATTAAAAGTATAACTATGGCTCATGAAGTAATAGATAAAAATGGAAAACCTACAGTGTTTGATTTAAATTTTAATAATGAATCATCAGGTACGCGAATACTTTTTTCAATGGCACCATTATTAAAAAATGCATTTGAAAATGGAAAGGTTATAGCAATAGATGAAATAGAAAAAAGTTTACATCCTAATTTGGTTGAAATGATAATTAAATTTTTTCACAATTCAGAAATAAACAAAAAAAATGCTCAGTTAATATTTAACACACACGACACTAATTTGTTGTCACTAGACTTATTTAGAAGGGATCAGATATGGTTTGCTGAAAAAGATCAAAAGAAAGGGGCTACAGAATTATATCCATTGGATGACTTTTCTGTAAGAAAAACAGAAAACATTCAAAAAGGATATTTGAATGGAAGATATGGGGCTATCCCTTTTGTAGCAGTTGAAAATAACATATGGCAGGAGTAAGAAAATTTAATCAAAGAAAAAGAAATACTGAAAAAAGGAAAAGGAATCCTTTTGTCATAATTGGGTGTGAAGGAAATAATAAAACTGAAAAGATATATTTTAGAAATTTTAATAGTAGAAAGTGTATGATTAAATTTTCGAGAGGTAATAGTACTGATCCCAAAGGGATTGTACAAGAACTGATTAATTTTATTCATAGTGAGGTAGAATTGGAAGAAAACGATAAGATTTATGCAATATTTGATACGGATGTTGGCCAAAATAAAAATGATCAAATAGATGCGGCTAAAAAATTAGCAAAAGAAAGCGGTATTAAGATAATTACTTCAACACCTACTTTTGAAGTGTGGTTTCTATTGCACTTTGGATTTACTACCAAAACATTTGCTACAAATAGTGAATTACAGGAGGAGTTAAAGAAACATATACCTAATTATTTAAAGAAAGATAATACGTATTTAATAATTAAAGATTTAACTAATCAAGCAATAAAAAATGCTAAAGAACTTGAATCTTATCAATTAAAATTAGGGAAAATTTTAGATAGTGAAAAGTGTAATCCCCATAGTAGTGTGTATAAAATAGTAGAAGAGTTAATAGTAAGAAATAATGAATAATTGTATAAATAGGAAGAGTATAAAAAAGGTTAAAATAACCTCTTTTAACTTTTTCTATTTTTTCGTCAAAATAATCTCATATTTAATATATAATCTGACAAATATTTTTATTAATATATAATATAAATATAATAGGTGAAAGTAATGTTAGAAGAAATATATAAAGTGTTACCTATTAGTATGTTAGAAAAAATAAAAAAAATGGGTTCAACTACAAATATAACTGAGATAAGACTAAGAGTAGGCAGAAATATATTATTAGTAACTTCAGATGTAGAAGTAGAGGTAGATTATATTGTTAACTTAAAAGATATGTTAGATATTCTTGTTAAAGTTTCTAAAAATTCTATTTATGCAATTCAAAATGAAATAAATAATGGTTTTGTAGTTATAAATGGAGGGCATAGGATTGGAATTTGTGGAGAAGTAGTAATAGAAAATGGTAAGATTAAGAATATAAAAAATATAAATAGTATGAATATAAGAGTAGCAAGACAATTAATTGGGGTGGCAGATAAGGTTATGCCATATATTGTAAATAATGGCAATGTACAAAATACCATTATAATATCACCTCCTGGGTGTGGAAAAACTACTATTTTAAGAGATATAGTAAGACAAATAAGTAGTGGAGTAAAAATTTTAGATTTTAAAGGAAAAAATGTGGGACTAGTAGATGAAAGAGGAGAAATTGCAGCTGTATCTTTAGGAATCCCTAATCTAGATGTGGGTTTAAGAACAGATATAATGTCGAATGTACCTAAAAGTATTGGTATGCAGATGCTTGTAAGAAGCATGGGAATTGATGTTATTGCAACAGATGAAATAGGAGGAAAAGAAGATTTTGAAGCAATTAAATATGCTAATTCTAGTGGAGTAAATCTTGTATTTACAATGCATGGGAATGATATTAGTGATGTATATAAAAAAGAAGAAATAAAGAAACTGTTAAATGATGGAATTTTTAGTGTGGCTATTATTCTATCAAGGAAAAATGGAGTTGGAACTATTGAAAAAATATGTGATTTGAAAGGTGAAAATATATTAAAAAAAGCTATATAAAAAGGAAAAAAAGTAGTACTTATTTGTTGATTTAAGTACTACTTTTTCTTTCCTAAATTTTGCTAAAACTAGTCAAAAAAAACTTAAAAGAAGAATATTTTTCTACAAATATTTTTGCTTTTATGGTTTAAAATGATAATGAAAATAAAGGAGAAGGTTATGGTATTTTTTAAATTTGTTATTTCAATTGGTATTATAGCAGGATGTTCATATATAGGAATATATAAGTCAAAGGCTTTAAAATCTAGAGAATATATATTGAGGGACATGGTGACTTTTTTAGGACTTGTTGAAAATGAAATTAAATACATGCTAAGTATTTTACCAAACGCATATGAATCTGCAAGACAAAAACTTATTACTTCTTTAAAAGATAAAATGGGAATAATTGTTGTTGATATGCTAAATTTCGAAAATGAATATTTAATAGATCAAAGTATAGTAAAAAATATATCAGATATAAAAGAGATAACAGACTATGATAAAAATGTATTTATTTCAACTCTTAAAAATCTTGGAAGAACTGATTTAGAAGGCCAAATTAATATAATAGAAAATGGAATAAATATAATAGAAAATCAAATTAAAGAGGCAAATGATATAAAACTAAAAAATTCTAAGTTATATAAAACAGTAGGAGCCATTGCTGGAATTATGATTGTAATAATTTGTATTTAAGGAGGCAAATTTTATGGATATAGATTTGTTGTTTAAAATAGCAGGAATTGGAATTTTAGTAGCTGTGTTAAATCAAGTATTAACTAAAGCTGGAAGAGAAGATCAAGCAATGATGACAACTCTTACTGGCCTTATAATAGTATTAATGCTTGTAATAACTCAAATTAGCAATCTTTTTGAAACTGTAAGAACTGTTTTTGGATTGTAGGTGATAAAGGTGGAAGTATTTAAGATTCTTGGCTTTGCTATTATTGCTACTATTTTGATAGTAATGTTAAATAATGAGAAAAAAGAGATTGGACTAGTTCTTTCAATAGCAGCTGGTGTATGTATACTTTTATTTACTATATCTAAAATAACTCCAATTGTAGATATGCTTAATGCTTTAATTGAAAGTTCAGGAATAAATAAAGAATTTCTAGTAATAATTTTAAAAATAACGGGTATTGCATATTTAGTTGAATTTGGAAAAAATATTTGCATAGATGCTGGACAAAGTGCTATAGCTACTAAACTTGAACTGGCTGGCAAAGTAATTATAGTATCTTTATCACTTCCTCTTATTGCAACGCTTGTAAATGTATTAACAGGATTGGTATAAGAAATGGTAAGAATAAAACTTCGAAAAATTATTATATACATTTTTTTGTTAATCAGTTTTCAAACTACACTTTTTAATTCATGTATATTTGCAGAAAATATAGAAAGTAAAAATATAGGTGAAACTGTTAAAGCAAATATAGAAAAAGATGTTGGGATAGATGAATACATAGAAAAAGTAAATGATAGCGTAAAGGAGTTTGGAATAGATGGGATAGAATTTGAAGATATTGCTACGTCTTTAATAAAAACTAATAATATAGATTATAAAAATATAGTTTGTAAGCTTTTATCATTTTTTTTAAAAGAGATGATGACAAGCTTTAAAGGCGGAATATCAATATATTTAGTAACTCTTTTAATGGCTGTAATTTCAAGTATTGAACTTGAAAAAAAATCTGATGTAACCAAAATTGCACATCTAGCATGCTTTGCAGCTATAGCTGTTATAGCTATAACAAGTTTTGTGGATATAATTACAATGTTTAAAAATGTAATAGGAACTCTTACTACTTTAATGCAAATAATATCTCCATTTTTAATGGCAATATTAATATCTACAGGAGCAATAACTTCAACTGGTATAATTGAACCAATGTTATTATTTGTAGCAAGTGCAGTAGGGTTTATTGTAAATTATGTAGTAGTGCCATTTTTTAGTATATCAGTTGCAATAAATGTAATATCTGCTATATCTGAAAATTTAAGCTTTAGTAAAACTTCTAAGCTTTTTTCTTCTAGTGCAATATGGATAGTGGGAGTACTTTTAACATTTTTTCTAGGAGTTCTGGCTTTGGAAACCAATTTAACTGCTTCAGTTGATACACTTGCAGTAAAGACCACTCAAAGTGCGGTATCAAATTTTGTACCAGTTGTTGGTAAGTTTTTTTCTGATAGTTTTGAAAGTGTAGTAGGAGCTACTCAGGTAATAGGTAAAGTAGGAGGAACACTTGGAATTTTATCCGTTATAATAGTAGCTATAGTACCAGTTATAAAAATAATAGGAGTAGTAGCTATATACAGTATACTTTCAGCTTTGATGGAACCTATTTGTAAAGAGGAAAATGTCATAAAATTTATATCATCTTTTGCAAATGTATACAAAAACTTGCTAGGAGTTTTAATAGGAATCACTATTCTTTTTGTTATATCTACAGGAATAATATTAAACTTGGTAGGAAGTGTGGTTAAATAAAAAAATAAAATAGAGTAAAAATAAAATTTAAACAAAAGAAAAAGGAGAGATAAATTATGGTAGAAATATTTAAAAATTGGGTAAGTGCGATGCTTTGTTTGGGGATATTTGTAACATTTATACAACTTATTATTCCTAAAACAAATTTAAAAAAGTACATATACTCACTTGTTGGGGTTATAACTATAATAACAATAGTTTCACCTTTAGTAAATGTACTAAAGAATAAAGACGTTGAAGCTTCTTTAACTGAAGCTATTGAAAGTATGTCAAATATGGATGAAAATTCTACAGTTGATGAAGAAATGTATAATAAAAAAAGAGATGATAATTTAAGGGAAACTTTTGCTCTAAATATGAAAAATGATATAAAGGCAAAACTAGAAGAAAAAGGAATAAATTGCAAAACAATAGATATGTTTTTGACAGAACAATATAACATTGATAAGTTAAAAATTTGTATTGCAAAAATTGATGATAATACATCTTCTTTAGATGATGTTACACAGGTGGTTAAATATATAAACTCAGAATATGATTTGGACTTTTCAAAAATAGAAGTAATTGAAGAATAAAAAAGCTTGTAAAAAGGGGGAAGTTTTTATGAATTATTTAGAAACCTTAAAAAATATAGCTAAATCTAAAGATAGAAAAATAGAAAATATTGTTTTACTTGTAATATTACTTGTTGTGATATTACTTGCAAGTAAGTATATTTTTAAAAGTAATACTACTGAAAGTAAAAATGTAAGTAATAGTACAAGTAATAAAGAGAATATAAATAATACTAGTGAGAGTGAAAGCTCAAGTAAAAAAAATGATTTGGAAACAAAACTTGCAAATGTTTTATCTCAAATTTCTGGTATAAGTGATGTATCTGTTGTTATAACTTATTCACAAGATACAAAACAAAGTGCCATATATAACACAAAGGAAGAACAAAAAGGTGAAAGTAAAACAACAGAGAAAACAGTTGCGTATAATGAAGATGGTAATAAAAAAACAGCTATTATAGAAAGCACTGAAATGCCTAAAATTGAGGGGGCAATAATAGTAGCTAAAGGGGCATCAACAGTGGATATAAGGTCAAAAATAGCTACAGCGGTTTCGAGCCTTACAAATGTACCAGCATATAAAATACAAGTTTTTGAAAAAGAGGTGTAAGTTAAATGACAGTAGTAAAAAGAAGTACGTTAGCATTGATATCAGTTGGACTTATGGTTTCGCTTGCAGGATATATTAATTATAAATATAATCCGGAAAGAGAAAAAAATCTTGGGCAAACAGTATATGTAAATGGGAAAGATAGTTTTACATATGATAATGTTAGTATATATTCAGAAGAAGATGCTAAACTTAAAGAAAGTAAGGAAGATAGTGACATTGCAGTTTTCAAATATGATAGGGATAATATGTATTCAGAGCTTAGCGAAAATTATTCTAGTATAATTGCTAATCAGAATACATCTGCAGAACAAGTGAATGAATACCAAAAAAAGTTAAATGAATTAATAACAGAAAAAAATTTAATTAATATGGTAGAAAATGTGATAAAATCTAAGGGAATAAAAGATATAGTTATTATTCCTACAAGTAATGATAACTTAAATGTTGTAGTAAAATCAGAAGAAGATTTAAAAGACGAACAAATAGCTCAAATTCAACAAATTATAGTTGATCAAATAGGTGTAAATGGAAATAAGATTAGTATAACTTGTAAAAAATAAAAAATATTAATATAAAAGGGATAAGTTAACGACCATTTTTATTACTCTTTGAGTATAAAAGTGGTCGTTATATTGTATTAATAAACTTGTATTTTAATTTTTTAGACAACCTATAGGAATAACATAAACACCATCGTCTCTTCTAAAAGCATATTTTCCAGTAGCTGTTAAAACCATTAGAAAAGAAGGATTCTTCATCTTGTTAGTATCTATTTTAGATTGCATTTTTTTTAAATTTTCTGCTCCTTCGTTTATTAAGTTATCTCCTCCTAATTTTATTTCTATTAGCCCATACATACCATTTCTTAAATGAATAACGGCATCACATTCTAAATCATTTGCATCTCTATAATGATATACACTTCCATTTATACTTTCAGCGTAAACTCTTAAATCTCTAATACATAAATTTTCAAATATTAATCCAAAAGTATTTAAATCATTTATCAAATCATCGGGACCAATACCTAAAGTAGCAACAGCTATAGAAGGATCTATAAAATATCTTGTATCTGATGATCTTATTGCTGTCTTGCTTCTTAGGTTGGGGCTCCAAGCAGGTGCTTCTTCAATTACAAATATCTTTTTTAATGCGTTTATATATGAAAGTACAGTATCTGTATTTAAAGAAAAAGAATCATTATTAATTATGTCATTTTTTAAAGTCTCATTAGATGCTTGAGTTCCAAGGTTTCTAGCATAAGATTTTACTAATCTTTTTACTCTTTCGGGATTTCTACTTATATTATCAACTTCAGAAATATCAGTGTTAACTATTGCATCATAATAATCAAAAGCTTGTTCTAAGGCAATATCTTTTTCCATAAAAATACTTCTAGGCCATCCACCTCTACAAGTTAAATATGCAATATCACTTAGTTCTAGTTCATTGATACCGCTAATATTAGTAGGTGTTTTAAATAATTCTTCTAAACTTACATTTCCATTTGATTCACCAGATTCATACAGAGTCATTGGCCTCATTAATAACCATGCAAATCTTCCAGTACCAGTATGAAAAACCATATCCATATTAGCAGGTACAGATGAGCCTGTTAATATAAATTGACCTTCTTCATCTCTATGGTCTATTTCAAATCTTATAGCATCCCATAATTTTGGTGCTATTTGCCATTCGTCAATTAGTCTAGGCGTTGAACCTTCTAACAATAAGCTGGGGTTTATATCAGCTAATGTTAAGTTTTGAGATTTATCTTCAGGCTTTGACATATATAATATACTGTTTGAAATTTGCTCAGCAGTTGTTGTCTTTCCACACCATTTAGGACCCTGTATTAAAACGGCTCCTTTTCCTTTTAACTTTTTCTCTAATATTTTATCAGCAATTCTTTTTTTATATTTATTCATGATGTAGCCCTCCTATATATTATATTTTAACATAATAATTTAATTATTACAATACTTTTCGGTTATTTGTGACTAAAAAAATCGGCGATTTGTGGAATTTTTTTTCGGCGATTTGTAGATTTTTAAGCCAAAAACGTGAATTATCGCCTAATTTCGAATAATAGGCTCTAAAAAGTGGGCGATAACTTGATATTTTTTTTAATAAATAAGTATAATTAAATTAAAGTAATACTTGTATAAATTTTAATAAAGTTTTTTCTAAAATTGCTTTACATACAAAAAAATTAATGTTAAAATATAAATAGATAGATTAAGACAGATTATATGAAAATCTACAAGATATGATACGGGAATCAGGAATAGTGTAGCTTGTGTTGAATACTCTTACCAAAAAGTTTTGAGGATCCTAATAGTTATAACAAGATACCCACCTTTACAAAAAGGGTTTTATCATTTACTGTCAATCTATCTTTTTTTTCGTCAAAAAATAAGTGGTAAATTTTCTTGACAAATTGAATTTACTAAATTATACTCATATATATAATCAGGAGGCAGTGAAGATGAAGAAAAAGTCCAAAGAAAAATTGTTAAAAATTATTTTTTTCTTAGTTGTTGTGGTAGCTGGTGTACTTACAAGCTATTTTACAGAATTTGCAAATAAAGAAGAAAATAATGAGAATGTTCAAGAGAATATACTTAGCGAAAGTGAAAATGAAAAATCTATAGTATCAAGTACAGTAGAACCAGCACTTGTAATTAGATATATTGATGTTGGTCAGGCAGATGCTATTTTAATAACAACTGGTGAACATGCAATGTTAATAGATGCTGGAAAAAATGATACTGAGGATATGCTTGTAAATTATATAAAAGAGCAAGGAGTAAAAAAATTCGATTATGTTATTGGTACACATGCACATGAAGACCATATTGGAGGAATGGATAAAGTTATTTCAACTTTTCAAATAGACAAGATACTGTTCCCAAAACAAAAATCTTCTACTAAAACATTTGAAAACTTTGCTAAAGCTGTTAAGAGTAAGAATAAAAAAATATATGCACCAAATTCAGGAGAAGAATTTGAGTTTGGAGATGCTACTTTTAAAGTGTTAGCACCTAACTCATCAGAGTATAAAGAGGCAAATGATTATTCGATAGTAATAAAACTAACATATAAAAATAGATCTTTTTTGTTTATGGGAGATGCAGAAGAACTATCTGAAAATCAAATTTTAGCAAAAGGATATGATGTTAAAGCAGATGTTTTAAAACTTGGACATCACGGCTCAAAAACTTCTACTTCAGACACTTTTTTAAATAGAGTATCGCCAGAAGCTGTTGTTATATCTTGTGGTAAGAATAATGATTATTCACATCCATCTAAACAAACAATGAAAAAGCTTAAAGAAAACAATATACCAGTGTATAGGACTGATGAAAGTGGAACTGTTGTAATTAATACTGATGGAGAAAATATCTCGTTTAATGTAAAGGAGGGCTCATATAATTATGGAAAATAATAAGGTACAGTATATAATAGATAGATTTGAGGGGGAGTTTGCAGTATGTGAAACTTCAGAGCTTAAATTTGTAAACATATTAAAAAAGGATTTACCAAATGATGTTAAAGAAGGGGACGTATTAGAATTTGATGGAAAAAAATATGTTTTAGACATAGATGAAACCAAAAAAAGAAAAATGGAAATAGATGATTTAACTAAGGACCTTTGGCTTTGATAAGAGTAAATTAAGAGAAGACAAAATGTGTAAATTGTTTTCTCTTTTTTTGTCGAAATTTTACGACCGATTTTTCTTGACTTTCAGATACTGCAAATATATAATATAGGTGTATTGTTTCAAACTTTAATTCGTATAAGTTTTTAATTCAAATATTTAAATATTTAAATATATATATTTTTTTATCATGTAATATATAAATATAAATTTAAAAATCATATCAATATGAGAAAAAGTATAAATCTTAAAAAAATAACATTAAATTCAAAAGTATTAATTCTAGGTATTATTTTCTATTTAATATTGTTACTTTCAATATTTTTGATCTTAAAATTAAATCCTAATGTAAAAGAAAAAGACTTAAAGATAAGTAAAATTGAAGATACTAAAGAGAAAAAATTAAACTATAAAGAAGCATATGTAAATAATGTGGAAAGTGTTAGTAACTCTACTTCAAATAATCATAATAAAAGTAATAGATATATAACAATTCCAAGTATTAATATGTATAATGAAGAAATACATGAGGGAGTTGACCAAGATACATTAAAAAACAATGTAGGACATTTTATATTTTCAGCAGACTTTAATGGAAACGTTTGTTTGGCAGCACATAATTATTCTGTATATACTTCAGATCTGTTTAAAAATTTGCATACCCTAAAGACTGGAGATAAGATTATATATAGTTTTAATGGGGCTCAAAGAAAATATGCAGTTAAAGAAATTTTTGAAGTAGCAAGTAATGATTTTTCAGTTTTAGAAGAAACTAATGAAAACGTTATTACTTGTATAACTTGCACTATAAATAATGATAAAAACAAAAGATTATGCTTAAGAGCTGTAGAAATAAAGGGGGAAAATTAATGATAAAGAAAAATAAAATAATTGCTTTTTTGCTATTAATAATAGTTACAATGAGCAAAATATTTGCAGCGTATGATAATACAAATATTGATTTAGGTACGTATAGAATAAAATATAATAAAAATGAGAATAGATATATAAAATATAATGGTATTTCACAACGTTTTTTTGATTATTACTATTTAGATAATGAAGGGGTTAGATATCCTGCATATTGTATAAATCTTGGAATGGATGGCGCAGAAAAAGGAGAGTATGATGTAAATGTAAATGAAAAGCTACAGGATAAGACGCTTAATAACATAATACTTAATGGCTATCCATATAAAAGTCCAAGTGAATTAGGTTTAAGTACAGAAGATGAGGCAAAGTTTGCAACTCAGTTTGCAGCTTGGTGCTATGTTAGTCATTTAGATTTTGCAAAAATTGAGGCGTTAAATCATGAGGGAGTAAAAGTTGCAAATGCAATAAAAAATATATATGATAGGGGGATAAATAGCGAAATTTTACCCAATACAGTAAATATAGTAGAGGTATCAAAAGAATTTAAAATAGATGATAAAGATGAAGAATATTATAGCAAAAAAATAAAATTAGAGTATAACGAAAATGTAAAAGAAATAGTTTTAAGGAAAAATTCATTAGAGGCTATTATTACAGATTTAAATAATAACAAAATAGATAAAATTACAAATCAAAAAGAGGTAAAAATATTAGTAAAAAGAAATAAAGTATTAGAAAATATAAAATTTAGTCTAGAATTTGATACATTGGTAAAAGAAAATTCTGTTATGTTTGGCGCATCTTTAGACTCATCAAAGCAAAATACAGCACTTGCTTTAAGACCTTTAAAAACAAATGTTATTAAAATGGATAATGAATTAAAATATATTCCAACGTATTTAAAGATTATAAAAGTAGATAAAGATGAAAATGCAATTAGGCTACCAAACACCAAATTTAGTATAAGTTTAAAATCAACAGGTAGACTTTTAGGAGAGTATGTAACAGATAAAAATGGTGAGATAAACTTAGATGTTTCAAAAGATTTGAAAATATTTAAATCAGAAGAATTAGAATTAAAAGAGATAGAAGCCTCTAAAGGCTATTATATCTCAAAAGAAGACAATACATATGATATAAAAGTTGAAATGGGAAAAGAAAATACTATTTCTATATCTAATAATAAAATAAAAGGAAATATAAAAATATTAAAGTTAAGTAATGAAGATAACAAACTTTCTGGTTTAAAGAAAAATACACCATTATGTGAAACAGTTTTTAACATATATAATGAAAATAACGAGTTGGTAGATACTATAACTACAGATAAAAATGGTATTGCTACGTCAAAGGACTTAGAATATGGAAAGTATTATATTAAGGAAATTAAATCAAGTAAATATTATGTGTTAAATAGTAATACTTTTAAAGCTGAAATTACTAAAATGGGTGAAGTCATAAATTTAACAATCGGAAATGATAATGTGGTATATTCTGAAGAATTGCCATTTACCGGAATGTAAGGAAATTAATTGTAAATATTATGTAAAATTATATAAATATATATAATTTGGAATTATCATATAAAAATAAAATATATTTTTGTGTGTCGAAAACTCTTTTTTTTTGTAAAATATTGTGATATAATATTTTTTGTTAATTGGAAAAATTTTCCATTTTATAAAAAGAGGATTAGATATGGCAAAAAAATATTTAGAAAAAAACGTATTAGATGCGGCTATTGAGCGTATAGAAATAATATTTAATGAATTTGATAATGTATATTTTACTGTGAGTGGAGGTAAAGATAGTTCAGTTATGATACAACTTGCTAATATGATAGGCAAAAAGATGAATAAAAAATTCGATGTTTTGTTTATTGATTTAGAAGCACAGTATAAAAGAACTATAGACCATGTCGAAGAGTTAAAAAAGTTACCACAGATAAGAGATTTTTATCATATTGCTTTACCTATAGCACTTAGAAATGCTATATCGGTACTCCAACCAAAATGGATATGTTGGGAAGAAGAATCTAGAGATTTATGGGTAAGGGATTTGCCTGAGGATAGTATAAATATAAATAACTGCCCATTTGATTTTTTTGTACCAGGAGAAGAATTTGAGGAGTTTATGATACAATTCCCTAAATGGTATCAGGATAAATATGGAGGCAAGGTCGCCTGTGGAGTTGGCATTAGAACAGATGAAAGTATAAATCGTTTTAATACAATTGCTATGGCAGACAAAAAAAATAAATACAAGAATTATCAATGGACTACAAGGATAAAGCTTAATGATAAGTATTTGAATGTGTATAATTTTTATCCGATATATGATTTCTCTGCCGATGATATTTGGGGTACTGTTAGTAAATTTGATTTTAAATTCAATGAAATTTATGAGTTGATGTATAAAAATGGTGTGAGTATATACCAACAAAGACTTTGTCAACCTTATGGGGATGACCAAAAAAATGGACTAAATCAATTTAAAGCTTTAGAATATGATACTTGGACTAAAGTATTAAATAGAGTAAATGGAGTAAATTTTGGAAATATATACTGTAAAACAACTGCGTTAGGAAATATTAGGACTTGTAAACCTAAATTTATGGGGTGGCAAGAATATACTATATTTTTACTCGAAAGTATAGGACTGTACAATAAAGATTTAATGCTACATTATTATAGAAAAATAAAAAAATTTATGATTTGGTATAGAAATAAATATGGAACTAAAATAGAAGATATTCCTGAAACAGCAGAAATAAAACTTGAAAACCAGAAAAAAGCAATTTCTTGGCGTAGAATAGCACGAGCGATAGAAAAAAATGATTTTTACTTAAAAAGATTATCATTTGCACCCACTAAATCAGATGAAAAGGAATTGAAAAGACTTATTCATAAGTGGGATAATCTATTAAATTCAAGTACTATAACAGATGATAAATTTTTGCAAAAACAGATAGTAGAAAATTAATTTATTAAAAAGGAAAGGGTTAAAATATGAGAAAAAATATGATTTTAAAGATGAATAATAAATCAGAGAATTTTTATAACTATATGGGAAAATTTTTTGGTTCAAGACTTGTTCAAAACAAAATAAATGATAGAGTGTATGATGATCCTAATAAAGAATGGTATATTTTAGTTGAGGAGGAAAAACCTGTTGCATTTCTTTCTTTAATAGACAACACCATAAAAAATGTATATTCATTAAAAGATGAACAGTTAGAAAAATTGCTAAAAGGAGTAAAAAAAGATATCAATTTACAAATGAGTATTTTACCTAAAGTATATTTAGATACTTATAAAAAATTGGATTTTGAAATTTTTGATGATAAGACTTATAAAAATTTTGTTGTAGTTGGAAAAAAAGAAGGATGTAATGTTTAATGAAAGATGAAAAAAAAGTAGAGTTTCCAGTATTAAATGTAAAAATGGTAGATATAGATAAAGTGGTTGCAAATGATTATAACCCAAATAAAGTGGCTCCACCTGAAATGCAACTTTTAAAGCATTCTATAGAAGAAGATGGATATACCCAGCCTATTGTAACTTATTATGATAAAACTAATGATAAATACATAGTTGTAGATGGTTTCCATAGATATAGATGTGCAAAAGAATACTTCCATTTAAAGCAAATTCCAATAGTTACAATAGATAAAACTTTAGAAAATAGAATGGCAAGTACAATAAGGCATAATAGAGCAAGAGGAACTCATCAGATAATTGATATGTCTCACATAGTAAGAGATTTGACTTTAAGAGGTTGGTCTGATGAAGAAATATCTAAACATTTAGGAATGGAATATGATGAAATTGTAAGGCTTAAACAAATAACAGGTCTTAAGGATATGTTTGCCAATCATGTTTTTAGTAAGTCTTGGGAAGAATTTGAAATAAAATCAATAGAAGAATTTATGGAAATGAATTTAAAATGTGATGAAAATCTTTAATATAAAATAAAAAATAAAAGTAAAACTATATTTAAAAATGGTTTTACTTTTGTTCGTTAAAAGCATAATATTTCAAAAATATTACAAAAAAATAAAAAAAAAATTACATACTCTATATTGATTGAAAAAAATAATCATATATGATAAATTATAATCACAATAATGTGAATAAATAAAAATAGTAAAAAATATAGCATATTTATGAATACTATGCCTTATTTTAGGGGAAAATAGTATAAAAAGTATTATTAAATCAAAAGAAAAGGAGTAAAGGTTCTATGTCAAGTTGCTTAGGAATATACGTAAATGATAATATCATTAAATTTGCAAAAATGTCATATGAAAGAAATATGATTAAGTTAGAACAATATGGTACTAGATTTATAAGAATTGATCCTTTAAGCCAAATTGAAAGTATAATACAAGAAACTAATTCATTTGGCATTCCTATAGCCATAACTCCTGAAAAAAGCCAATATTTAAATATTGAAATGTATGAACAAGGCCAAGTTAAGTCGTATTTGGCTGACGTTGCTAAGATGGAATTCGAAGCTTGGTGTGAGAAAAATGCTAATCCACCTCAAAATTATGATTATATATATAAAGCAGCTGATACTAAAAATTCAGATGGTAGAAGAATGCTTAATATAAACGTCGTAAAAAAAGATATAATTGAAAAATATACTCAAAAATTCACAAATATTGTATCTTTTTATCCTGCTAATTTATTAACACAAAGATTAGTACCATCAGAAGATCAAAATTATATCTTGGTTGATTTAAGTGATACATTAGCTGTTAGGGTGGTAGAAAACAATAAAGTCTCTGATATGCAAACTTTTGATATTGGAATGAAACAAATATTGGACGCTTTTTCGGAAAAACTTGGTTCATATCAAAAAGCTTATGAAGCATGTAAACAAATAAATGTATTTTCAGAAGGGTATGACAATAATAATAGGGAATTAGAAATTATACTTGAACCGATGTTACAAAATGTACTAAGACAAGTTCAAGTATATGTGGATAAATATAGAAAATATGTTGAGAAAGTTATATTAACTGGAGATGGAATAGTATTTACAAACATAGATATACTCTTCACTGAATTTTTAAGCTTAAAATGCGAAATATTAAGACCAGAGTTTTTAGAAGATACTTCTAATGTTAGGAATACAGCCGATATATTAGAAACAATAGAGGCTATTGCTTTAGCTTATGATGCTTTAAAACCAATACCTAGAGAGAGCGAATATATAAAAAAATCAATACTAAAAAAAGGATTGTTTGCAAAAAAGAATAAGCTACCAGGTGAGAAAAAAGAATTTAAATTGTTTAAAAAGAAAGAAGAAAATTCAAAAGAAAATAATAATTTGCCAGAAAATGATAATTTAAATAAAGCAAGTAATATTTTAACTTGTATAAGTATTTCATTTGGAATATTGTTAGTTATATATGTGATGTTTGGAATGCTTTATGTGTCTAAAGTTGAAAAAATAAAAAATAACGTAGAAAAAGAAATAGCAAATATCGATAAAAAAATTTCAGAAATTAATGATGATGATACCTACATTAATACTAATACAAAAAAATACTCTGAGATTAATGAATATGTAAAAGATATAAGTGATCAAATAGAAAGTAATAAGATAGGAAAATTCACGACATATAATGTAGCTACATTTTTAAATAATATAATTAAGATAATACCTAAAAATGTACAATTGGTTAATATAAAATCCGATGATAATAAAAATGTAGTAATAACCGCTAAATCAGGCAGTTATGCTGATCTAGGATATTTTGTAGCTGAACTTAAAATAAATGGTACTTTAAATAATATTAAAATTAATAATATACAAAATGCAGAAAACACTGTTGTAGAGATTGGTGGTGAGCTTCCATAATGACTGAAGATTTAAAAAAGATATTAATTATCTCAACAATTTTGACATTCATTATTGTTATTATTATAATTTCAGCTTTGTTGGGAATTAATTTAAAAATAGTAAGATTTAACTCTGTAAAAGAAATAATGGCTAAACATACAGAAGTTATAGAAGCAGAAGCCAAGTTGAAACAGAAGGAAAATGAATATAACGATACTGTATCAAAAATTAATTCGTCTAAAACAAATTTTGATACACAAAAAGCAAAATATGAAGCTATAAGTGATGAAACTATTAATATAATAAAGGAAGCTACTACAAAAGAAGATTACAATATTGAATATATGTGGATAAGACTAGGAAATTATGCTAAGAAGAATAATTTAAGTATAATTATGGCTGAACCAGGAGGAACATTTACTGAAACTACTGAAAACAGTGATAATAAAAATAGTTCAACTAAAACTAAAACAACAACTACTACGACAACAAATACAAATACAAATACTAATACAGCATCTACTAATGCAACTAATACAACAGATCAAAAAGCTGCAAATAATACTACAAATACAAATAGTACAACAACAGCAGATGCAAATCAAACTACTGAGACTTCAACAACATCGAATACATTATTCAAAATACAAGTTTCAGGAAGCTATTTAAATGTTTCAGATTTTGTGTTTGAAGTAGAAAACGATAAAGCGTTGAGGTTTAAACTTGATAACATATCTATGGATTATGTTTCTGGAACAACAATCAAGGCGACATTTAATGTTAAAAATTTAGTTATAAATAAATAGTTAAGGAGTGTGATAAAGGATGAAGAAAGAATATATGTTGACTTTTGCTATATCTTTTTTAAGCTTGATTTCAGTAGCTATTATATTGTTTATGTTAATGCTACCACAACAAGTACAAGTTTTAGAAGGAAATATAAACAAATATGATTCAATAACTAGATCTAAATATACTTTTTCTAGTACAAAAGATATAAGTAGTGAAGCATTAAGAAAACAATATAGCATAAATGATGAAGATATGAATACTTTCAGAAGAAATAGTCAATATATAGCTGGAAATTCGGATCCATTCACACCTTCTGAAAACTCAGAGACTAGTGCAGATGATAAAAATACATCTGCAACAAATAACGAAAAAGAAACAGAACAAAGAACAACTAATAGTAATGATGGAAAGAAAAATCCAGCATCTACAGGTAAATAAGGAGAAATGTAATGGCAAATAAAGTAGCAAATAATGATAAAAAGAAAAATACAATTATAGTATTACTTTCATCTGCATGTATATTATTAATTGCATTAATGATATTCATGAAGTTTAGTTCTAAAACTGTAACAGGAAGTTCAAAATTTTTGCAAAGTGTATTTTCACTTCAAGATAAATTATCTACATATATAGGTAAATCAACATCTGATACTTTTGGAATATACACTGCAGAAGAACTTACAACAGGGAAGATTGCTAAAACAGGTGAAGAAATAAAGGATAATGATGATAAATCATTAACACCACTTGTAGATACAGATAAAAAACAAGAAAAAAATGACAAAATTGCTTACAAAATAAATGATGAAAATTTAAAAAAATTATTGAATACAAGTATGCCTACATACGAGGGAGTTGAATTTTATATACAAAATGGAACTACAGTAAAAGTAAATTTAACTTCAAGGCCGGACTGGTGGACTGAAGATTTAGACTTTCTACTAGTTGGCAAAGATTAATTACTTTTGGTAAAAACATTTTTTACAAAAGAAAAAAGTATAAAATGTTTTTATATATATTTTATATTATAAGGAGGAAGAATTTTATGAAAAATTCTAAAAAAGGTATTTCTTTAATCGTATTAGTTATAACAATCATTGTTATAATCATCTTAGCAGCAGCAGTGCTACTATCTTTACAAAACAATAACCCAATTGAAAATGCTAATACAGCTAGAAAAGCGAATGATCTTTCAGAAGCACAATCAGCAGTTACATTGTACTTATCAAATTATATGGCAAAAAATGATGGAGCAGACCCTTTAAAAGCCAAATTCACTGAAAGTACAACTACTTATACATTTGGTTCGACTGATAGTGTTTCTGCACCTGGAGTGAAATCTTTAGGTCTAGATGGAACTCTTACATCTGTAACTGTTAATAGCGATTATAAAGTTACACAAGTTGTTACTAAGACTGGAACAACTTTGCAAGCAGAATAATTTTTATATTTAAATTATAAAAAAATAAATACGATTAAATAGGTTTAAGACCATATGCATGTGGGTTATAATGTATATGGTCTTACCGATATAATATATATTTTATATGTGTTTTAGAGTATATAATAGTTTTGTATATTGTAAAATGTGGATAAGTTATATAAAGGAAGTGGAGAAATGTTAATAGGTATACATATATTTATAGCTTTTTGTATGTTTGCAATTGGAACATTGTTTGGCAGTTTTTTCTCTCTTGCTACATACAGATTACCAAGACATCAAGATATAGTTGCAACTAGGTCTTATTGTCCTACTTGTAAACATAGACTTTCATTTTTTGATTTGATACCGGTTTTAAGCTATTTAATTCGTGGTGGAAAGTGTAAATATTGTCATGAAAAAATAAGTATTAGATATTTTTTATTAGAGGTATCTAATGGACTTGTTTTCTTAAGTTTTTATCTTTTAATAGGGTATAATTTCTATTTACTTTTTGTATGTCTTGCTTATGCATTTTTATTCGTAATTATTGGTTCATATATTATGAAGAACAAGATGAGTGAAGAAGAAATAAAAGAAGTAAAAAATATAAAAAAGAATAAGAAAAAAGGTGTATTTGTTGCTGAACTTGTTGTAGCAATGATAATTTTTACTATGTTTATGGCAACAGCTTTTGTTATTACTAGAAATTACAATAAGAAAAGTTTTAAAACAGTTGCAAGGAGTAATGCTATTTCTATTGCAATTAAATACATGGAGATGGCACGCTCAACTGAGTATGATGATCTTATTTCTTTTAACTCTAATGAAATTAAAGATAATATATATTATAATTCTACTATAACAGTTACTAGATACAGTGACATAGATTTTAATAAGGAAGACTTAGTGAAAACTATAAAGGTAAAAGTTGAATATATGATAGATGGTGTACCGTATAATTATGAACTAAGAACATTAAAAGGTAAGGTGGTATAGATGAAAAAAAAATCAGGTATTACCATGACTTCAATGGTTATTTATGTAGTTATATTTTTTGCTTTTTCTGCTTTTGCAGTTGCTGTTAGTACTAATTATAATCATAAAACTTTAATGGAAAAAGGAAATATATTTATTAATGAACAATTTGATAAATTACAAATCAATTTACTTTCAAGTGGTAGAAAAAGTACTGATGTTAGCAATATAGGCGGAAAAATTGTCTTTTCAAATGACGATGAATATAGATTTTCTGATGGAAAAGTATATAAAAATGATGGAATATGTATAAGTAATGTTACAGAATTTAACGTTAAAGACAGAGCAGATATTTCAACTATTAGTGGGTATAATGTTCCATCAATAGACACAAATATTTCTCAAGTAGTAGTAAATTTAAAAATAGAGAAGTATGGAGTAGCAAAAGAATTTGAATTATTTATTACGGCGGGGGATGAGTTAGATGAATAAGAATAAAGTAAATAGGTTATTGAATGGTTCTGGAGTATTGGTAGTTATATTAACAGCTATTACTTTTTCAATATATGTAACTTCAAATTTTGCTGAGGCTGAACATTATAGTATAATGCAGGAAAAATATGAGAAAAATATAAAAGAGTATTATGAAAAAGATTTAGACGATATTGATAATTTTTATCAGAAAATTATTGAAAAAAATGATATAAATGATATATAATATTAGAAGGGTATTTGAAATTTAAATTCGGAGGTAAGTGATATATGTTTGAAAGTGTAAGGGCCAAAAAAAGTCCTATAGGTGTAGAATTTATAAAAAGAGGATTATTAACAGAAGCACAAGTAGATAGAGTACTTGAATATCAAAAACAGCATAGAGATTTAAGATTTGCTGAGATTGTTGATATTCTTGATATGTGTGATAAAACAAAATTACTTGATGCTTTAGCTGATAAAATACAGGTAACACCTGTTATGCTTGATGGAGAGCTTGAAATAAATCCTGTACAATTTTTACCAAGAGATATAATAATAAATTATAAAGCATTGCCATTTGAACTTGATGGGAATACTTTAAAAATTGCATTTGCAGATCCTCAAAATGCATCTAGAGTTAAAGAAATAGAACTATTACTTATGAATAAAGGTTTTAATATTGAGATATATGTTACATTATATACAAGTATAATGAATCAAATTTCTAATATAAAAAATGTAAATACAAGCTACGTTAATAAAGAAGAAGAAGATATCTCAAAACTTGTTGATAATATTATAATGACAGCTATTCAAAGAAGAGCAAGTGATATACACATTGAACCAATGGAAGAGAAACTAAGAATTAGGTTTAGAATAGATGGTGATCTTGTTACTATCACAGAATTACCAAAATCTAGACAAGATGTATTTATTGGAAGATTAAAATCTATTTCAAATATGCATCAAGAAATCACTTATGATCAGGATGGAAGTATAAATTCTTATGAAAATTATAGCATTCGTGTGTCTTCACAGAAGAATGTAAATGGAGAAAAATTTGTACTAAGAATATTAAAGAAAAATCTTGAATCTAGAAGTCTATTTGAACTTGGATTTCCAGATAATGCTGAGCTTGTAGAGAAGGCTTTTAATAAAAGAAATAGCATGATAATTGTTTGTGCGCCTACAGGTGAAGGTAAAACAACAACTTTGTATAGTGCAATAGAATATTTAGATAGACCAGAAATAAATATAATATCAATTGAAAATCCAGTTGAGCGTAGAATTCCAGGAATAAACCAAGTTGAAATAGGACCTAACGTTACATTTCCATCAGCTTTAAGAACTGTGTTAAGACAGGATCCTGATATTGTATTACTTGGAGAAATAAGAGATGAGGAAACAGCCAAAATAGCTATTGAAGCAGGTCAAACAGGTCATCTGGTTTTGACTACGTTACATACAATCGATGCAGTTGAGGCAATTACTAGAATAAGAAAAATGGGAATATCAGATTATGATGTTTCTGCTACTCTTGTTACTACTATTTCTCAAAGACTTGTAAGAAGACTATGTGAAAAATGTAAAAAACCACATAAGATTAATGATGAAGATAAAAAATACATTGAAAGAGTGACAAAAAAGACAGGTCATGAATTTGATTTAAGTAAGATAGATATGTATGAAGCTGTAGGTTGTAAATATTGTAATGACATAGGCTATTATGAAAGAATAGGAATATTTGAAATTGTATGTTTTGATGAGTATATAAAAGATATGATAGCTGAAGGAAAATCTACTATAGATATTCGTAAATATTTATTAGAAGAAACAAACTATGAACCTTTAGTTGTTGATGGTGTTAAAAAAGCTTTATCTGGTATAACAACTTTAGATGAAATAAAGAAAAAAGTTATAATATAATAATATTTGTTATGAAAGGAGTTTTGTATGGAATTAATATATTCAATACTACAAAAAGGAATAAGTTTAGGGGCAAGTGATATCCATTTAGTTCCAGGGCAGGTTCCTGTGTATAGAGTAAATAGGAAACTATTTTTTGCAGAAAGTATGCTTCCAATTACTCCTGAAGATTTAGAAAAGATGATAGAATATTTTAGTAAACAGACTCCTGGTCTAGCAGAAACAGTAAATGATAAGAAGCAAGCGGATTTTTCTTATGGATATTCAGGTCACAGATATAGAATAAACATAGCTAAAACTCAGGGAAGTATTTCTTTATCAATAAGGGTAATACCTAATGGTGAAATAAATGTTGATTCTATGGGACTTACTCCTGTACTTCAAAAACTAAAAAAAGTTGAATCTGGGTTAATACTTATAACAGGTAAAGTAAATTCAGGAAAATCCACAACAATGAATGCTTTTATTCAAGAAATAAATAAAGTTGCAAATAAAAAAATAGTAACTTTAGAAGATCCAATAGAGTATGTGCATACTCCTAATAAATCATTAATTGTTCAAAGAGAAATTGGAGAGAAATTAGATGTTCTTAGTTATTATGATGGACTTATAAATTTATTAAGAGAAGATGCTGATATAGCGGTTATTGGTGAAATAAGAGATAGAAAAACTATGAATGTAGCTTTAGATTTAGCTGAATCTGGAGGACTTGTAATAGGAACATTACATACTAGGTCTTGTGGAGAAACTCTAGAAAGAATAATAAATCTATATGATCCTGGTGAACAATCAGCAATTAAGAATACGGTTTCAAGTGTATTAAAAATTGTTATTTCCCAAAAATTAGTTGTTGGAACAAATGATGCATTACTTATGGTTCCAGAAATAATGATTGTAAATAAAACAATAGCAGCTCATATAAGACAAGAAAAATTTAGTGTTTCAGAAATTGAAGATGCAATTCATAGTCAAAGTGATTATGGTTCTTTAAGCTTTGAAATGTCTTTTGCAGATTTATATAATAAAGGTTTAATAGACATTCAAACAGTTAAAGACAATGTAGATCCTGAAAGAATGGAGATTGTAAAAAGTAATATAGCTAGACTTGGTGGTATAGTATAATATAATAAAAATCTTGTAATAGAGGGGAGGAGTAATAGTGGCAGCGTATAAGTATCGTGTACTTCTTGAAAATGGTAAAATAGGAAGAGGAAAAATAACCGCTCCTAATAAATCAAAGGCAATTTCAATGCTTAAAACCAAATATATGCAACCTGTATATATTAAAAGAATGTATGAAAGTAAGAAAAAGTATAAAAGACTTGATTATAAAAGAATTGAAAGAGAAAATCAAAAACAATTTGTTGAAAATTTAAGAAAGAAAAAACCTCAAAAAAGTAGAATTGATTTTAGAAATATTACTTGGGATGATATAAAAGCTATATTTACTCCTATAAAATCAAAAGATATAATAACATTTGTAAATAATTTTTATATACTAAAAAAATCAAAGTTTAATAATGTTCAGGCTTTACAATCTTTATATGACGGTGAATCTAACCCTGCTTTTAAAGATATAATTGAAGATTTACTTATTGGTGTAGAGGCTGGTGAAAGATTAAATACTATAATGGAATCTTATCCTAAAGTATTTCCACCTTTGTTTGTAAACTTTATAAAAGTTGGTGAAGAATCAGGAAATCTAGACACTGCTCTATTATATGCTAGGGATTATTTGGAACAAGCAAATAAAATAAGAAAACAAGTTAGGAAAGCTGTTATTCCTAGAGTTTTACAATTTATTGCTATATTTGGCATGATGTTTGTAGCTCTTATAATAGGTGTTCCTTTGTTAGAAGATGTATATCAAATGTTTGGATCAGAACAAGAGATTCCAAAAGCAACAATGGCTGCTTTAAATATATGTAAATGGATTGGAAATAATTTCTTATATTTACTTGCAGGTGCTGGTATTATATTTTTAGGAGTATATATTTATATTACATCTCCAATGGGAAAATATAGATGGGATAAATTTCTATTAACTGCACCAGTATTAGGCTCACTTATGACTAATATAACTGTAAATGAATTTTTCCAAGCAATGCTACTTAATTTAAAAAATGGGATGAGAATTCAAGAAGCATTAGAAGTATCCAAAAGTGTAACTAGAAATTATTATTTCTTATCAGCGATTGAAGCTGGTAAAGCTAATACTCTTTCTGGTGATTCATGGATTACTCCTTTTGAAGAAAAAAAATTGTTTAAACCAATGGTTAGAGAAATGGTTACAATTGGAATGAAAACAGATCTAGCTGAAATGATGGATAAAGTTAACGAATATATTAGGACAGAAGTAAAAGAATCTCTAGATATATTTACTAAAGTATTACCTGATATTTCATATTTATTTGTTGGTGTTATGCTAATAGCATTTGTAATTACAGTAATGGTACCACTTACAAACTTATATATGGGTGGATTTATACAAATGCCTACATAGAAATATATTAAATAGGATAGAGAGGGAGTATACATATATCCCTCTCTAAGTGTTGTTTACAAAGGTATTTGCAGGTGCAGTTACCTTTTTTATTGTTCCTATTTTTATTATTGGCATTATGCCATTATATTCTCCTTTTGATATAACACCGGTTATTTCAATCCATTCATTTTCTGCAAGCTTTGAAGATTCTTTGTAATCACATAGAATTCCTGCTATTTTGTCTTCTCCATCTACTACAATACTTCTTCCACATACAATATAATTTTCTTTAAAATCATCTAATCTATATACAAATCCAATCAAATGAACAGTCTTTCCTAAATTTTCATCTATATTTTCGTGAATTGTTTTTAAATTCTGTACATAATTTGCATCATTAAAATCATAATCGTAATTAGATATATTAGAATTTACAAGACTAAAACTGTTTTTAGATCCAAATTCTATTATCGTTGCAATAAATAATGCAACTACTACACAAAATATTAATATTTTTTTAAAATCTAGTTTAAAATTAACTACAAACATAATAACACCTAACCCTTAAAATAGTACTACTAATACATATATATTCTGCTTTTTATTTTATATGAATATATTACTTTGAAACATTTTTGTAACAAATTTGAAATTTTTATCAAAAAAGTATTGACATATCATTTGAAAAATGTTAAGATAGAATACGTCGCAAGGATATATATACATAGAAAATGTGAATATATGGCTAAAAACTAAAATAATAAAAATATTTTAGAAAATAGCAAAAAATATCTTGACAAAGATAAAGCGATATGTTAAAATAAATTTAGTCGCAAAAAACGACTAGAAAAAGCACATTGAAAAATAAACAATACAAGAACGAACCAAGAAATGGTTGTACAAAGAAATTTGGCAACCGTCAATTAAAAACGATGTAAATTCGCGAAGTTAAAAGCGTGAAAATGAGAAAAGATTTAAACGAGAGTTTGATCCTGGCTCAGGATGAACGCTGGCGGCGCATTTAAGACATGCAAGTCGAACGAAAATATTTCAATTGAAACTGATTGAAGATTTATCTGAGAGAAGTTTCGCCCGAGATATTTTAGTGGCGGACGGGTGAGTAATACATAGATAATCTGCCTTTTAGAGAGAAATAACAAGAAGAAATTCTTGCTAATGTCACATAAGACCACACTATCGCATGGTAGAGAGGTCAAAGGAGAAATCCGCTAGAAGATGAGTCTATGGCTGATTAGTTAGTTGGTGAGGTAAGAGCTTACCAAGACGATGATCAGTAGCCGAGCTGAGAGGCTGGCCGGCCACATTGGGACTGAGACACGGCCCAGACTCCTACGGGAGGCAGCAGTTGGGAATATTGGACAATGGAGGAAACTCTGATCCAGTGACGCCGCGTGAAGGAAGAAGGTCTTCGGATTGTAAACTTATTTTATCAGGGAAGAAGAAAGTGACTGTACCTGAAGAAGAAGGACCGGCTAACTACGTGCCAGCAGCCGCGGTAATACGTAGGGTCCAAGCGTTATCCGGATTTACTGGGTGTAAAGGGCGAGTAGACGGCATAGCAAGTCAGATGTGAAAACTTAGGGCTCAACCTTAAGCGTGCATCTGAAACTGTTAAGCTAGAGTGCAGAAGAGGTAAGCGGAATTCCTAGTGTAGCGGTGAAATGCGTAGATATTAGGAGGAACACCAGTGGC